>JABAHP010008590.1_pt2 | contig 19164 bp, 19 predicted proteins | sample 7062081 | NCBI WGS metagenome assembly JABAHP01 (sample SAMN14534357, study PRJNA622989) | marine sediment metagenome | biome: marine biome [ENVO:00000428]; feature: marine pelagic biome [ENVO:01000023]; material: deep marine sediment [ENVO:00002113] | place: India: Gulf of Kutch | collected...
GATCTTGATATTGATTTTGAAGAAGATCTTGATTTGGAAGAAGAACTTAATTTATTAGATACTGAAGACATTGAAGCTGGTCTTGAGGTAAAGGATAAATTAATTGATAAAGATGAAGAAAGAAAACAACTTTATTTAAGTTGTGGTATTCACATTGGAACAAAATTATTAACGGGAGATGCAAGACGATTCATTTATAGACAGACTAATTATGGACTATATGTTATTGATTTAACACAAACAGACGAACGACTTAAAATCGCAGCAAAATTCTTAAGTAAATATGTAGAAGAAGGAAGCGATAGAGTTATTGTCACTTCAGTTCGACGTTACGGGAAAGAACCAGTTAAAAAATTCTGTGAAGTTTTGGGCTGTAGAGCAGTTACCACTAGATTTATACCAGGATCTCTTACAAATCCTATAATTGATACCTATATCAAGGATGCAAGTGTTGTTGTAATTGTAGATCCTCATGCTGATAAAGTTATTTTACGAGAAGCTAAATTAGCCCGAATTCCTGTAGTTGCTCTATTTGATACCGATGATACTCTTAATGGTATAGATCTTGCCNNATGATACTCTTGATGGGATAGATCTCGCAATCCCAGCAAATAATAGGGGTAAAAAAGCATTAGGCTTAACTTTTTGGCTCTTAGCAAGGCAGATAATGTTAGACCTCGGCAAAATATCAAGCGAAGAAGAATTTCCTTATACTCTAGAAGAATTCACGTCTAAGATTGTTCCTGTATATCGTCAAGAGCAATCATAATATTTGCTGTAAGTACTATTTTTATTTCTCATTTTGTACACACAAACCAACAACAACAAGAAATTAGCATAAAAAAAGTAAGAGGATTATTAAAAAATCACTAGAAAAACCTTACTTAAATTAATCTAAAGAACTTAAATGGAAGCGCCTTCTTTGCTTAAGAGTTCAAAAATCTCCTCTTTTAAGCTCAGAAAGGGTGGAAAATTCCACGTTGTCATTTTTGGATAAATTGATGTCATAAAGAACTTGGGATCTAATTTATATGTCTCTGCTATAACCTTAATCCTGTCGGAGTCAGAAAAATGCGTGAATTCTTCAGGTTTAAAAAGAAACGATTTCTTTCCTAACACCCTTTTTAACATAACTAAGGTTTCTCTTTGCTTCCTTTTTCCTAAATCTATGAATATCTCATCTATTTTATAGATCTCCTTTATAACAGCTAAGACCTCGTCTACATCTTTGCGTAAAATATCAAAGATATTCCTGATGTGCTCACCCCTTTTTGACTTATCAGTGGGCTGTATAGCAAAAGTAGACCTTAGTTTATTGTGTAATATATTATATATTACTTTTTTTTTGGTTTTAAATAAAAGCAAATGATTTTTGGTCGGAAATTGATAACCAAACACCGGGGATGATTCAACAAGAGCTTGTTTTCTTTCTTTCTGCCGTTTGGTTCAATCCCTAAAAACCTCCAACCCAGGAAAAAGCCACGTAAGTTCATAAAAAAACCCTGAAGTTTTTACTCCACCTTCCGTCTTTAGCTTGCCATTTACAATCATTCTTTTATTTGTAATGAAAATATCCGCAGAATTAATAGAAAACGTTACTGGTGTCCTATCTCCCCCTGAAGATAATCGTTCTATATCTTCTCTATAGGAAATGTTTCCTTTTAACTCGTATATTATTTTCTCATCCTCCGCTAAACTATACTTTTCAATAATATACCTTTCCATTTCCTTCCGTTTCTGAGCTCCAATCATTTTTTCCATTTTCTCCATGAAATCCTTATAAAGTTTAATCATAAACAACTTAGGATCAAAAATGAAAGTCTCACCAACAACATCGTAGAACTCAGAATCAGGGAGGTCACTCGCCATATTTTACAAAGATTTTAAAGCGGTTCTAATTTTGTTATTCTTGAGGTTTTCCTTAATACTTTCTAACACCTAGTTTCACCAACTAATATCGCTAATTTATTTTATCTATGACGAATAAGTATATAAAAGTTTACTCAAAATTTCGAGAAGAGAAAATTTATTTTTTAAATATTTTCTCAATTAGATGGATACGCTACAAATCCAATTTTTAATCCTTTCAAAAAACCCGCTTCTTCATAAAACCTAGAAATACCTGGATCTTTTGAGCCCGTTAATAACATTACCTTATAACAATTATTTTTCCAAGCAAATTCTAAGGAATATCGAAGAACTAAAGTAGCAAATCCTCGTCTACGGTAATCCGCATGAGTCACTACATTTTCTATTAACCCATATGGTCTTCCTCCTCTAGTTAAATTTGGTATTATTGAAAGAGTGCAGGAGGTTATAATTTTACCTTTATGTTCTATAAAAAAATAGTGTAATAGGGGATTTGAAGTGATTTCTTCCCAAATAGCCATTAATGTTGATTTATCTGGTAAAGGTTCATCTTTACGATGTAGATGATTATAAAGTTTCAATAATTCACTCATTTCATTTTTCATAATAGAGCGTATCAACATGATTTCAATAACATTTTCTATTTTTTATTAATATCTAATATGAATCTATTAATTATTCCAATTAGAAAGAATAATACTCTTTTGAATTATTTATAATAAGTTTTTAACTTTAATTCATTTTTCTTTATATAATATTCATACTCTAATTTTAAGGTAAAACTAATGAAAAAAATTATTTCTTTTTCAGGCAAGGGCGGTGTTGGAAAATCAACATTATTGGTGTTGATGCTAAAATACATTCTCGAAAGATTTAATAATCTCAATGTCCTTGTTATTGATGCCGATCCAGATGCAAACATTGGGGATATTATTGGTAAAGAGATTCACTTTAATGAAACAGTTGGAGGAAAAATGGCTGAATTTAAAAATAAAATCCAAAAAAGATTAATCCCTCTCGATGTGTCAAAGGATCAAATTGTAGAATCTGAAGTTTTTGAAGCTTTAATTGAATTGGATAACTTTGACATCTTAGAAATGGGCCGAGCAGAAGGAGAAGGGTGTTATTGCAGTATCAACAATTATTTGAAACGAATTATCGATATCCTTTCGAAGAATTATGATATAGTCCTTATTGATGCGCCGGCGGGATTAGAATATTTCTCCCGAAAAACAGGACGAAAAGTCACAGATCTAATAATTGTATCTGACCCGAGTAAAATGGGGATTCACACCATGAAACGGATAATTGAATTAACCAAGGAAGTAGAGTTAGAATTCGAAAACATTTGGATCCTTGGCAATCGTTTTTCAGACAATTTAAAGGAAATTTTAGAAAATGAAGTAGACAGTATTGATGAAAACAACATACAATTTTTGGGAATACTACCAAATGATGAAGAAATTAGTAAAATTAATCTCGTGGGTGAAAATCTCTTAGAGTTATCAAATCAAAGCAAAACATATCAATCAGCGCAGCAGTTGTTTGCACAAATCTTATGATTTTATAGATAATCATTAATCTTTTTATTTCTAAAACGTTTTTCTACCCCTCCTCTCATACCAGGTAGTTCAAAGCATTTATCAGGAATCATTCGTTTAAAATAATTTTGATTTTCTCGCTCAGCTATAAACTGTGAATTATATAATGTTTCAAAAATTTTTTCACCTGAAAATTGGATATCATCGAAATATGGGATGATTGGCCTATTCTTACTAAGATCATCTACTACCTCTTTGAGAGGTAATTCAACCTCTTGTATTTTTCCTCTTTCATTAATAAAGCTAGTCTTTTTATCAAATTCATTGTATAAACATATAATACATCTAGGCCATCTTTCATGAAAGTAGTTTAAAATTCTATCCATGACTCTGTGTTTTAGTAGGACCACTCCATACAAGACTCCACGATTATTTATCTGAGTACGAGTAAATTGTTTAGCACGATAAGCTTCCGTCCCTATTTCTCGCATCATTCGATTTATTTTTTTTGCAAATAAAGATCCCGAATTGCGAAAAACTACCTCCGGCACTTTCTTTATCTGAAGAATTAGATAAGGAGAATAATCTTTATGTCGCGACAGATTTTGAATTATCTCTTCATAAGAAAATCCTTTAGCTCTTCCTATAACCTCCATTGGATCTTTTTGACAACCGGTTTTCATGAGTTTAACATTTTAATTTTAATAATTATGAAAAATTTTGAAGTGTGGTTTGTGTATTCCCATTAATTATAAGAAAGGGATCTGCACGCTTCAATACTACACCTACAGATTGAAGATCCTTTCTTTTTTTGAACACAAATTTTTTAGCTCTTAAGTTTATTATTCTCTTCGCAGATATTGGCCCTATACCTGGAACTTTTAATAATTCTTGATAAGATGCTTCATTAGGATTTATCCGATTATGATCTTCAAAATATTTGCGTGCCAAATGTATTTTTGGATCACCTTGAGGGAGATTTCCTTCTTCATTTAATATTCCCTTAAGATCATTTAATTTGTAATGATAAATTCGTAACAACCAATCACTTTGATATAATCGGTGTTCTCTAGATAATGGTGCAGCCTGTTTACTTCCTAAAGGAGTTCCTTTAATTGGTATAAATGAAGAAAAATAAGCTCTTCTTAGATCAATTTGTTTATATCCCCAATCTATTCTTCTAAGTAATTCATAATCAGTTTCATTCTCAGCTGCCCCTATTACAAATTGAGTTGTTTGGCCACTATTCAGTATTGGTGCTCCATCCCACCGAAATTTCTTATACCCATTATCTCTACGATCTTTAATCATTTTCTCTTGAAATTCTAAATGTTTATCTTGCTTTAAATCCTTCATGGCCTTAAGTGTTTCTTCATTATGACTTGTTCGGATCTGTTTTAACCATCGCTGACGAGTAATTATATCATTATTATAATCTTTTTGTTCAGCAATCTCTGCAAGATGAGATTTAGAGGAAGCTTCCATATTTATTGAAATGCGGTCAGAAAGAGTAATTGCTTCTTTAAGGAGAGATTGACTCACTCCTGGTAAACATTTAAAATGTACATAACCTTGAAAATGATATTTAAATCGAAGAAGTCGAATTGCTTCAAGCATCTCTTCTGTAGTTGCATCAGCGCTACCACACACTCCTGAAGAAATAAATACCCCCTCAGCTACATTCATAGAATAGAGTTTCATGAATGTACGAGCATATTCTTCTGGTGTAAAACTTAATTTTTTTTTACAATTGTGAGAGAAACAATATTTACAATTATAAATACATTTATTAGTATAAAGAGTCTTAAATAAACTCATACATCTCCCATCAGGAGTATAACTATGACAAATACCGCCGCTTTCAGTGGCACCAATCCAACTTTTTGAATCTCCAAAAAGTTTTGGATATTTATCAGTACGACTAGATGCTGTGCTAGCACAAATATCATATTTTGAATTCTCTCCCAAGATACGTATCTTTTCTAAAACAGAAGGCACTTTACCCATCAACTAAATAGTAATGACCTACCAAAATTCGGTATATATGTTAAAATCTTTATATTTTACTTATAAAAAGAGAGGGATAAAGAATTTTCAAAAATCATCAATATCAAAATTTAAAACTATTTTTGTTTTATCAGATTATATTTAATAAACTTTAACAAATATAGAAGAATCTAAAATGCCTAAATATACTGGTGGAGAGATAATCTCCAAATACTTAATAAAAGAAGGAGTAAAATACGTAATAGGAATTCCTGGCCATGGAAATCTTCCTCTTGTAGATGCATTCTTCAAGGATATGGACAAAATTCAATTAATTCAGCCTAAACAAGAAATGTCTGGGGTACATCTTGCTGTTGGTTATTATAGAATTACTGGACAGCCGTTATGTGTTTTTACATCAATTGGACCTGGTGCTATTAATACTGCAATCGGTTTAGCCGATGCTTATGTTGATTCTTTTCCATGTCTTGTTATAACTGGAGATACACATGTTCATATGAGAGGGAAAGGAGTACTCCAAGAAATTGAGAGGAAAAAAGATTCTAGTATGCCAAAAATTTTAGAACCAATAGTAAAACGTAGTTTTGAGGTTGATACCGTAGGACAAATACCAACGATTATCCAGAGAGCCTTCAATATCATGTTAACAGGAAGACGTGGACCAGTTCATATTGATCTTCCAATGGACGCACAAGCTGCCGCTGTTGAAATAGAGATTCCTGAACCCTTACAAAGAAGATCTAGTGGGCGTATAAGAGGTGATCCTGAGTTAATAAAGAATGCAGTACAATTACTTAGAGAAGCAAAAAGACCAGTCTTATTTATTGGTGGGGGAGCAATTTCCTCAAATTCAAGTGAAGAAATCAAAACTCTAGCAGAAAAAATAGGTGCTGCAGTGGTAGTCACTATGATGGGGAAAGATATCATTGACAATTCTCATCCACTTTATTGTTGGTCAGCAGGTTCCAAAGGTACAACAGTCGGATTAAAAATGACTTCAAAAGCTGATGTTATTCTTGCAATTGGGTGCAGATTTGCCGATGAAACTGCGAGTTCCTATAAGGAAGGAGTGAGTTTTTCAATTCCACCTACTAAGTTGATTCATTTAGATATTGATCCTCATGAAATAGGAAAGAATTATCCAGTTAGTGTAGGAATAGTTGGTGATGCTAAAGCTTGTTTAGTTCAGATTTTACAAGAATTAGGAAACTATTCAGTTGATTACAGTCGCACCGACTACTTCAAAGAAATTCAAGAGGAAAAGGAAAAATGGTTTCAATTCCTCAGGAAACATCGGGATGCTTCTAAAGTTCCTGTTATGATTTCTAATGTATTAAAAGAAATCAGAAAATTTTTTGAAAAAGATGCTATAATTGTTACATCTTCTGGAAATGTTCAAGCCCAAATGCTCCAAGAATTAGAATTTTATAAACCTAAAACATGCCTTACTGCAGGAGGTTTTTCAACTATGGGATATAGTGTTCCAGCTGCGATTGGAGCTAAGTTAGGCGTGATTGATCTTGGTTGTCCAAACCAGCAAGTGGTTGCTCTTGTAGGGGATGGAGATTTCATGATGACTATCTCTGAATTATCAATGGCAGTACAACTTGGAATGGAAAATATTTATTTTATCGTATTAAATAACCAAGGTTGGATTGCGATTAAGGACTTACAACAAGCCGCTTTTGGTGAAGATCGAGGTTATGGAACAGATTTTCAGGATAAAGAGGGAAATAGCTATTCTCCTAATTTTGCTCAAATTGGTGAAGCTTTTGGATGTTATGCTGAGCAAATCTCAAAAAATGAAGAAATTATACCTACTCTTGAAAGAGCTGCAAAATCAAGAAAACCAGTGGTGATAGAAATTCTAGTAAATCGTGAGTATCCTTATACAGGTTCACCAGCTGTGGGGTGGTGGGATGTACCAAGACCAGAATATTTAAAAGAGCAACGAAAACAATATGAAGAAGATATTCAAGGAGAAAGATTATAATTTAATTTGAAGATATCAATTAAAATAAGATTAGTAAGATTTATTCCTTTCTATTATTATATACTGAAAAATCCCTAAAAAGTTTACGTTCTAATTTATCTGGAAGATTAAATTTCTCAGAATATAACTTAAAAATGATATTATCAATTCTTTTTTGTTCTTGGCTAAAATTGTAATTCAAATCGTCTATTTTATTTTCAATTATTCTCTTTACTAATTTTTCAACTTGATTTTTCGATCTTTTATCAGGTATTATAAAAGGTAAAGCATGAATTCCTGTGATTTGTATACTACTCGTATTATTTAAAATTCCTTTTGCCAAATAGTTATATAAAGAACTATTTAATAATCCTAAAACATATGGAATAGAAATTGACAGATCTTTAACAATAAATCCAATAGCTTTATTTGAATCCCAATAGCATCCACTTGGCATATAACGAGCAGCTAATCTTGAACTAACTCCACTTATAATTATTCCTTCCTTTTCGAATGGCACATTTTTTGGAATGTCATAATTTTGCTTTGACTCTTTTCTCCAATCCAAAGCCTCCATTATAGGCCTGTAATATTGATCTGCTCCACCTCTTTTCAAATAGGGTTTCCACTGACTTAATTCTAAATTTTTATTACTAATGATTTTAAATTTGTTATCCGGATCTGGAATGTTATCATTTCTGTTCATAAAGATATCAGCTAGTTCTGAACCCTCAATAGCAGCTATAAACTTCTTATTATCATGTGTGTGCATACCTATATATCCTTTTAGATAACGATCTAACCTCGGTGCTTTTTCGAATAAATTCAAAATCTCTTCCTCAACATCAGTAAAAAAAATGTTAAAAGGTAAAGAATCATATTTTATTTGTCTTATTTTATTAACTATAGGAGGATTAGAATAACCTTGCTCATTACTAATCCGGGGAATTATTCTCATAAGATTGTTCTCTCTTTGAGTTTTATTCTTTTGCCCAGAGTATTTCTGCAAAATAATAATTACCGGGCTTGTACTCACGTTTTGATTAGAGAATAAATTTTTTGGTGCTAAAAGAATTTCTATGATTTTACAATTATTAAGGATAAATTTCCTTAACTTCTTATGGGTACTGAGGGTTAAAAAAGAATCACTTGTTATAAAACCTAATTTTCCTCCTTCTTTTAGTCTCCATAAACTGTTTACAATAAACATAGCATAGGTTTCATGAGCATTAATCTTTCCATAAATTTTTCTTAACTGAATTTTGTTTTTCTGAACATAGGCACTAGCTTTATTTAGATAAGGAGGGTTGCCTATTATAAAATCAAATTTATTATAAGAATCAGGGTATAAAGCAGTGAGAGTATCTTGAACTTTAGTAGAAACTCCCAAAGTTTCAATCTCCTTTACAAAATCTTTATTTATATCATACGCAAATATTTGACTCTTGTCAATACCACTTTCTATTAGTTTTTTAATGAAAATACCCGGTCCTACACAAGGATCTAAAATACACTGTCCATCTTTAATTTCCCCTAATTTTGATATTATATATTCTACAGTTTGGGGGGGTGTGAGAACTACTCCAAAATCTTTACTTTTAAATTCAATTGTTAATCCGCACTCCTATCATTTTTTATATTATTATCCACATCCTTTAATAAAATTATATAAAACTCACACAGGGTTTTTAAAATTTTTATATCTATTTTATCTACATTATCATGAATAGAATGTACGTAACTATGAACAGTTCTATCACCAGTACCTAATCCTTGGAAATTTTTATTATAAAGAAATAATCCATCACTATACAAACCGATATAAAACTTTCGAGTCTTTTTCTCTAAAATCAATTTATCATTATTTTCTAAAATATAATTAAAAGCTTTATAATTTTTATTATTAAGAAAACCATGATCCCAAATATTGACCTGATTAGCAAATGAATCAAAATTAGCAATAAAAGTCTTCTCTCTGTCAAAATCTTTTATTATTTTATAGAAATTTCTTACTCCCATTGTACCAGATTCTTCAGCACCCGTAAATACAAACCATAAATCAAAATTCTTAGGCATGTGTTTATAATCTGAAAAATATTTAATAAGTTCTAATAGACATGTAACTCCCGAAGCATTATCTATAGCACCTCTTGAGATATTTTTCGTCCTATTCAACCATAGGAGGATTGTAGCTGATATATTTAAGCATAGCATTAGAAATCCTAAAATTATTATTATCAGATAAGCATTGGGTAATAGCAAGAAATATACTAAAATAATTAAAAGACTTAAAGGGAACGTATATGCCCACGCATAATATATTCGAATACGGTTTTTTATTGAGAAGGTCTGTCCTTTTGAATCCAAATGAGAGAACAGTAAAATATTGTAATCTGAGCTTTCGGTCGTTTTATCTGAAGAGAGCTTTAAAAACAAATTTTGAGAATGATATTTAACCCCAAGTTTTATTTTCTCCGGATTTCTTGTCAGTATGAAAGATATTAAAATAAAAATAAGGACAATGATTAAGTTGACTAAATTAATGACACTACTTAAATTAAGAAATAGAATGAAGAGAAGCCAGCTTAATAATGATAAAGTTAATTTTGGATATAATCTTGAAAAAAAAATGCTAAATGAAAATTCTTGTGTATCTGGAAAAATTCCTAGATCTTCTATTTTTTTCTTTACAATATTAAAAGCTTTCTTCTCTCCTTCTGTTCCTGATAACCTTGGAAAAGAAAGTTCCTTTAAATTCTTTGATATCCGATTTTCATCAATCATGGTTTTAACCTTTATTCTAAATATGCTCCATATTTCGCAGAACTTACGAGTTTTTTATAGATGCTTAAAAAACCTGTTTTAACCCTATCTTCAGGTCTTTTCCATTCCATTAGTCTTTTTTCAATTTCAGTTGTGGAGATTAATATATTTAATTTTCGATTATTAATATCTATTTCAATCTCATCTCCATCTTCAACAATTGCTATTGGCCCTCCTTCAATTGCTTCAGGACAAACATGTCCGATACAAGGACCTCTTGTAGCTCCAGAATATCTCCCATCTGTTATCATTGCAACTGAATCTCCTAAACCCATACCAACTAGGATTGCTGCAGGAATTGATAACTCTTTCATACCAGGACCTCCTTTGGGCCCCTCATACCGTATAATTAAAATGTCTCCTTCTTTTATGTTTTTAAATAATAAAGCCTTACTGACATCCTCTTCAGATTCAAAAACTCTAGCTGGACCTTTATGATATCTCATTTTTGGGTTGACAGCAATTTGCTTAATAATAGCTCCCTCGGGAGCTAAGCTTCCTTTTAAAACAACAATACCTCCCTCATTTGAAATTGGATCCTCTAAGGTTCTTATAATCTGGTAATCATCGTATTCTATTTTTTTTAGGTACTCTCCAAGTGTTAAACCAAACACTGTCTTTGTAGATAAGTTCAATAATTTAGATAATTTTTTCATTAGAACTTTAATACCCCCAGCTTCATGGAATTCTGAGAGCGTATAATTTGAGCTTGGTTTGAACTTGGCTAATAAAGGAACAGATTTACTGATTCTATCAAAATCAAAATGATTTAGACTTCCACCTATATCATGTGATAATGCACATAAATGAAGTATCATGTTAGTTGATCCACCAAATGATAATCCTACTTTGATGGCATTTTCTATTGAATCATGAGTAATTATATCTAGAGCCGTAATATCGTTTTTAATTAAATTTATTATTGCTTTTCCAGTATCTTTGCAAAGTTTTTCTCTTTCCTTACTAACAGCGCTTAATGTTGCACAATCGGGTAAAGAAAGTCCCATACTTTCAACAATACATGCCATTGTATTCGCTGTGCCCATCATATTGCAAGCTCCGGCAGAACAGCATGTTTCTGATTCAATAAGAAATAATTCATCTTTAGTGATTAGACCTGCATTAAATTTTCCTATGGATTCTTTAATATCAGAAGTCACGAAGGTTTTCCCCATTAATGGTCCATCTTTGAAAGTCTTAGGGAGCATAATACCTCCAGTCAAAAAAATTGTTGGTATGTTACACCTTGCTGCTGCTAGTAGCATTCCCGGTATGATCTTATCACAAGAGCATAACATAACCATCCCATCAAATTCATATGCTTTAATTGAACATTCTACTGATGTCGCGATTATATCTCTCGATGGTAAAACATACATTGAATTTTTTCTTGAATTTGCAATTCCATCACATAATGCAATTGTATTAAATTCCATTGGAGTGCCGCCTGCTTCTTTAACACTTTCTTTTAAAAATCCCGCTAGTTTACGTAAGTGTATATGTCCTGGATTAATCTCATTCCAAGAATTGACAATTGCTATTCTAGGTTTTTCCAAATCTTCATATGAATATCCGCATCCTAAAAGTAATGCTCTTTCATAAGATCCTCTTAGATCTAAATCTTCTTTCTTCATTGACATTATTAATTAATCTTACAAATAGAGATTATATAAAATTAATTGATAAAAAATCTAAACGAGAATTTTCTTGTATTATAATATCCTTAAAATCTAATAGATAAACATGAAAGACCTCCATCCATCTTTCTAAACTCTGAAATATCAATTTCAAGTATTTTAAATCCTAGTTTTGAAAGTGAATTCCTTAACTTCTGAAAACCTTTAGCAATTAGAATATGATTATTCACTCTTATACAATTTGCGGCATAAGCCTCATCTTTATCTACTTTAATAGTATTAAAATCCTTGAAAATTGGATTATCAATAAATTCTCCTGAAACAATTAAATTATTATCACCTAAATATGCAATTCCAGTCTTTAGATGAAGAAAATCAACTAATTGCACAGTTAAGCATGAAAAATCATACCTTTCAAGGATCTCTGTTAATTGCTTAGCGCCTTCTTTATTTGTTCGTTTAGAAAGTCCTATATAGTATTGGTTATCAACCTTTAGTACATCTCCACCCTCAAGCGTTCCAGGATTCTTAATAAACTCTATATTATCATAAAATCTTTCAAATACTTCCTTTACTTCTAATTCTTCACCTCTTCTACTTGATACACCAAAATTAGTTATAAGTACAAATTCTTTATTAACAACAACAGTATCTTCAACGAAGGTGGAATCAGGAAATCTTTCATCAGCATCTAATTGAATAACTTTTAGACCACATCTTTTCAATGCTCTTATATATTTTGAATGCTGAGTAATTGTTTTATTATAATCAGGTTTCCCTAGATTAGAAGTTGTTAAACCTTCTTGAAAATTCTTGGGAGGTTTTCTCACAATTGCCCGTGTAAACATAGTTAGTATATTTTTATTTACGTTTCATATCTATATTTCTAATATTGGATTTTTATCCATACATGGAACATCAAATTGACAGAAGGCACATCCAACTGGATAACTCTCAGGTCTTAAAGTCCAATTAATGCGCCGGTTAATAGGTTTTAATATCGAACCAATACGAGCAAAGATTATTTTTGCAATTTTTCGATTATATTCATGACATTTAAGCTTATTATGGCCATTTTCATCAATAGCATGAGCAGGACATCTTTCCTCACATTTCCTACAAGTACCTTTGGAATAATATAGACAATTTGCATAAGGACTTTCATCTTTTCTTGGAGTTATATCTAAGGGAGCATTTGTTACTACTGAAGCTAATCTTATATTACAACCAATTTCAGTAATTAAGCCTTCATGTAAACTAAAAGTGCCTAAGCCCGCAGCAAAGGCAATATGACGCTCTGACCAAGTTGAATAGACTATTTCTTTTTCTGGTCTTATTATACTAAAAGATTCACTCAGCATAGCTGCTCTTGACATATACCCTTTAAGTTTAAAAAATTCAATTATATTTCTACATATTTCCTTTTTAAAATAATTTGCATAATTACGGCCTACACAATAGATTTCTGCAGGAAGTGTAATTTGAGAGTCTTTACTGATATTCTTGCTCTGTTCACGAATCTTTTCGCTAAATGGAAACACAATAGAAATTATTCTTAGATTTGAAGGTGGCAAACTCTCAAATCCCTCTGATAACCATAATTCCAATGGAGTTAGGTGTTCTTTTGCTATAATTTCCTTGTACTTCTGAAATATTGGATCATCTCCTTGAGCTACACCAATTAAAGGAGAAGAAAATATTCTAGTTCCACCATATTTACTAGGGAGTCTGTTTAATGTGCTCTCTTCGAAAAGATCTATTAAGAATTGAACTAATTCTGCATTCATATAAATCACTTAAACTTATGGTTCGGCTTCAATTGAAAGAAAAGCGATACAAATCTTTAGTGCATTCTCTAGAGTCCCAAGTTTAATTTTATCGGGAGTATCAGTACTTTGATGGTAATAACTTGACCGATGTTTCCAATCAGCCGAGTNNACTCTTCCTGCACCAAATCTTTTTGCTTGAACACCAACTGAGTCCGCAGCTAGTTGTAATTTAAAAATTACCTCTTCTGAATGATGTGTCCGAGTTGTAGGTTCATATTCTATTATATGAAAACCATCTGGAGTTTCTAAGCCATCTAAATTTACTACAACAGTATCATATTTTTTCAATTCTTGTAAATGATCGGAACAATAACGACGAGATCCACGTAATCCACTTTCTTCACAACCCAAAACTTATCAACCTAATTTCAGTATTAGGAGGAATAATTTCTTTATAGTCTTTTATATATCTACTTAAACCTATTATTACAGAACAACTACTCAAGTTATCAACTGCTCCAGGTACAACATTTCCCTTATTTCCTATTGGCACAAAAAAGAATAAACCTATAAAACAAGGAGTACCAATAATCAATAACCAAATTGTAGCCCAAAAGAAAATTCCCTTAAGGATTGAGAATCCAATCAGTATTATGATCAAATTAATAAATGAAATAATTAACCATGTTAATATTGTTAATATCCCTAGAAATGCAAGAGGAATAAAGCCCCACCCAATAAGTTTAAGTAAATTAAATTGGAGTGCAGAATCTATATGGCTTGAAAAGATTATTATTCTTTTTACTTCTGCTAAAGCTTTAAATTTCCCAATTACATTTTGAGATGTCTTTTTACGGAATAATGGGTCAATAAACTCATTATAATTAAAAAATTCCTCCCAAATTATTAAAAAGGAAACTGCTGTTAATATAAAAGAGATTAAACTAAATGCTATTAATAAAGAATCAGATACCCATTGCATAAATAAATAGAAAATCATTGAAACAACAATCATAATTAAAATTATTTTAATCCATCCAAGAAATGCTTTTGGATGACATGTAAACGGCTCTACTACTACTTCATCGCAAGTCTGCTCAAGTTCTAATTCTAATGTTTTTGATCCCTCAGCTTCTTGTGGACTACATGACATACGGGGTCCAATTTCCCTTACTATTTTCTCTACTAGGTTATACATATAATCTGCTTGTTCTGTTGAAATTTCTAAATCCATTGAAGTTGTTCTCTATTTGATATTTAATATTTAATTGAGATTTGTTCCATAAAAATATAAATTTATCCCTAGGACAAAAATATTAACTATTTATGCGCTCCCAACGAATATTTTACTATATTTAAAAAAAAGGTAGAGATACAAATTGAGTTTAGAAATTTACCAAATTATCATTTTATTATTAATAGGGGCATTAGTTGGAATTAGTATTAGTTTTGTTGGTCAAACAGGTCAAGGTGTTGTACTCCCAATAGTACTATTATTAACTGGTGATGCCTTTCTGGCAATTGCAATAAATTTATTAAATGATCTAATTACCTCTGTTTTTGTTAGTATCGGATACATTCGAAAAGGGGAGTTAGAAATTAGAAAAGATACTTTTATTATCATTATCGTAGCAATATTGATTTCATTTTTAGGTGTTTTTATATTGCTAATTACACCAATAGGAAATATTTATGGATGGTTTATACCATTATTCATTGCTATTTTGGGTTTTATTTTTCTTTATCGCGGATTTCCTACAACAGAAACCTTAAAGAGAACAGCTAATAGACTAAGTCTAAAATTTCAGAAAAAAATCACCGATGGGGATATAAAAGAAAAAGAAGCAAAACTTGATTCAATATCCGCAAACGACCGAGAAAATTCTCAAGGTTTTATCCTTTTTGGCTCGCGTCTTTTCTATATACTAGCTTTAATTTTTGGAATTTTTATAGGGTTAAATTCTGGATTGTTTGGGGCAAATTCTGGTTTTATTATTGTGCTTGCTTTAGTTCTTATCTATGGATATCCAATAAAAAAAGGTGTTGGAACTGCTCTTATTTTAAGTATTGTAATTTGTTTAAGTACTTTCATTATTTATCAATTTTTAGGGATCTTGATTAAAGGACAATTTTTTTTTAATTTGGAAATTTCTGTTTATTTAGCAATAGGATCAATCATTACAGGAATAACAGCAGCATTATATGTCCAGAAATTGTCTGCAAAAAGTATGGGAAGAGGAGTAGGAATTGTAATATTTACTTTAGGAATTATATCTTTAATATTTTATTTTATCTCGTGAATCTATTCTTTGTAATAGACTTTAATATTCGGAAATATTATAAGGATTTAATATGGATAAGTTTAAAGTAGGAATAATAGGAACTGGAGTAATCTTTGACCTTAATGTATTAGGGTATTTGGATCGAGACGATATAGAAATCACGTGTTTAAGCAATAGGACTTTAGAAAAAGCTAAACAGAAGCGTGAAAAATTTGGTCTAAAAAAAAATATTGCATTATATTCTGATTATAAGGACATGATTGATAAGGAGGATTTAGATATAATTGAAATCCTTTTACCCCACCATCTTCATGCTGATGCTACTATTTATTCAGCTCAAAAAGGAATAAAAGGGATTTCAGTTCAAAAACCAATGGCATTAACTTTAGAAGAAGCAGATAAGATGATAAGTGCTTGTAATAAATCTGGATCAATACTTTCAATTTATGAAAATTTTGTATTTGCTCCCCATATCATGAAAGCAAAACAATTATTAGACGATGACTATATTGGTGATCCTTCATCAATTCGGATAAAAACTGCGATAGGTGCAAAAGGTGGTTGGAGAATCCCAGAGAGTGCTGAATCATGGAGAAAAGATCCAAAAAAAATTGGTGGAGCACCAGGAGGATCCCCTATTCTATTTGATAATGGATGGCACGCATTTTCTTTGGCACAATGGTTCTTTACTGAGGAGATAGAAAAGGTTTTTGCATGGACTGGCAATTACCAAGGTTTGGATGCCCCTGCTTATGTAATGTTTAAATATAAGCAAAGTAAAGAGCATATTGTTCCTCAATATGGAAATATGGAATTTTCATTAATGCCAGAAATGGATTTTTCGGACTCAAAGTATTATCCCGTTGATGAATTCATTGAAATCATTGCTAGTCGCGGGATAATGAAGATAAATCAAGGCACTTCAATAGGAAATAAGATTTCAAATTCTGAAGTTTTTCCTCCAATCGTAATTATAAGAGATGGCAAAGTAGAAACATACATGGATTTTGAAAAGGATTGGAAATATAGTTTTATAAATGCTACAAATTATTTCATAGATATAATAAAAAATAATGAAGTCCCAATACTTACAGGTGAACAAGCAAGGTCTATTTTAAAATTTAATCTCTCTGCTATTGAATCTGTTGAAAAAGGAGAAGAGATCTTCCTTCACTAATTTATCTTTTCTAATAAAAGATCTTTTTCATATTTTAATTTTTTATGTTTCAACCCTGCTTTTACACCTTTTTTGAAGTCAATTCTCAAATTTCTCAGATAATTTCTATATAAAGCCCCATTTACCTCCATTGGTTTTTCTACGACACAAGATTGATCATCAGTAATAATTTCTTCCCAAAATACAGTTCTTTTCTGTTCATAAGAAATATATGGCATTTTTGCCAATATACATAAATCTCTGCCTTGTTCACCAGTATATATTGGTTTTCCTCCCCTCTTTACAACATTTATAAAATGTTCAGTTGAATTTATAAAAGAATATCTCCAATCTCTTGGCAAATTACTTCCATAGGTTTGCTCTTTTCCTCCTCCATAAACTACAATTGGGGGAAACTGGGGACTTTTAGAAAGAAAATTACCACCACAAGTACATTGATTTATCCACATTATACCTTTTGTACCAGAAATCTCAATAAATTCATCACAAAAATAATAATTACTTGGATAATATAGATTCTGAGCTAGTGTAAATTGCATTGAACCATACTTAGGTATTTCATCTTGATTTGAATTTGGATATTTCCAAAAAATAATGCTAGGGGAATCTTGTACAGAAGAAAAGTAATCAATCCAACTATATACACTTTCAACTTTTTCTTCACCCATTAACCATAATGCCATTGAAAATTTATGAATTCCATCATCATAGATCCATGGACCACCTCCACAGAGCTCCGTTTTACGACGCCATAAAAGAGATTTCATGTCTGTTGGCATACTAGGACCTCCCGCTCCAACAGTATTAATTCTAAAATTTAAAAGTTCCCCAATTATACCATGTTCTAATAATTCTTTTGCTTTTAAATATATTGGGTAAAATCTGAAGTTTTCATATAACTTCAATTTTACTTTTTCCTCTCTACAAACTTGTATTATTTTATTGCAATCAGTAATTGTGTGTGCTAATGGTTTTTGTACTGAAATACCAGGAATTCCCGCCTTAGCACTATATTCTACCATTGACACATGAAGATGATGGGGAGTCAGTATTTCTACAATATCCAAATCTTCTCGATCAATCATTTTTCGATAATCATCATAGATTTTTAATGTTCTTAAGCCCCATCGCTCTATTTTATCAGAAGCATTTTTAATATTAGTATCTACTACAGCCACTAGTTCAGTATCTTGTGAATTGATATATCCTAAAACATTTAAATTGGCAATATCACCACAACCTATTATTCCAACTCTTAACATATTTCTTAGAATTTTCAACTGATATTTAATATTCTATTAAATTGGCTCAAAATTATAAACCTTTGTTGTAAGAATAAACTTTTTATCAATCATTTAACTAAATAAAGTGTAATTATAGATAGAGAGTTAAAAGAATTTAAAAAAAAATGCTAATATGAATCCTTTTTCACTTTTAATAAAACCGGTTTCTGCAGATTGTAACCTAAGATGTACTTATTGCTTTTATATAGATCACTTAAAAAAAATTGAGAAAAAGCCTCGAATGTCAGATAACATCTTAGAAACCATGATATCAAGTTATATGCAAACAAATCAAAAAAATATGTATAGTTTTGGATGGCAAGGTGGAGAACCTACATTAATTGGATTAGGATTTTGGGAAAATGTAATAAATCTGCAGAAAAAATACGCTCCTAAAGGTGCTGTTATTAGTAATGGGCTTCAAACCAATGGAACTCTTATTACAGACAGTCTAGCAAAATTCTTTGGTGAATATAAGTTTCTTTTGGGTGTTAGCCTTGACGGTCCCTCGAATCTTCATGACTACTACAGAAAAACAATTGGTCAAACACCAACTCATAATTTAGTTATGCGTGGCATAGACATATTAAGAAAATATAGGGTTGAATTTAATATTCTAACATTGGTTAATAATGTAAATGTTAAGAGAGCGAAGGAAGTTTATAATTATTTAAAGGATAAAGATTTTAATTATCATCAATATATTCCATGTGTAGAATATGATATATTCGGAAATCCCCAACCTTTTTCTATAAATGGAGAAGAATGGGGCGCGTTTCTTTGTGAGATATTTGATCAATGGAT
>JABAHP010001363.1_pt1 | contig 19156 bp, 19 predicted proteins | sample 7062081 | NCBI WGS metagenome assembly JABAHP01 (sample SAMN14534357, study PRJNA622989) | marine sediment metagenome | biome: marine biome [ENVO:00000428]; feature: marine pelagic biome [ENVO:01000023]; material: deep marine sediment [ENVO:00002113] | place: India: Gulf of Kutch | collected...
AAATGTTTGTGAATGTTAAAAAATTATTGATCGGCTCCGGTTCATAGGATTTCGCAGATTAACGCTGATTGGATTCGTATCGCGTGGAGAGAAGCGGAGCATTTCTACCGTAGGCCGCGATTCGCATCGAACAGAATCACGTAGGCCCGTTAGGGCCGGAGTGAATAAGGAAAATGCGAACCGAAGGTAGAAATGCGTAGGGAGAAAGTAGAAGGGAGAAGGGAAAAGGGATAAGTGAAGGAAAAAGTGCTTTATAAGCACATAAATAGCGGTGCCTTAAACGGGTCAAGGATGTAGAGCTTGTCGAAGTACAAAGCCACAGCTTTCAACAAGGGAACCTGATCATCCCTAAACGAAGCGTAGGGATAGTAAAATATACTGTGTTCATTCATGGCTCTTGCCCCCTACTCTCTTTCTAATTTATCTTTATTGCCTTCTGTATCAGGTACATATCGTTCAATGACTTTTTGAAACTCGTGAAGACCCTCTTTCGCTCCGGAAAACATTGCCGAAAATTTCTCGTCCCCAAAATATCCTGCGCGTTCTTGTGTCGTAACCTTTGACTTCTTACGCTGCACCCAGATTGACAGATATGCCTGTACGATGCAAATAATAACAAGTATCCAGAAGGAACTTACAGGCGTTAAAGCCTTGCTCGAAGTACCTATATGCTCACGAAGTATAGTTACAAAAATTGATATACCCAAGAAAAAGACCATTGGTATGGTGTAATAGTAAGTCATCAACCGCGACATCCCCTTTCCCTCGGCTGAACACATCATCATCGTTCGTATGGGAGGCATTTTTGGATTGTCATATTCCCACTTAAGGCCGATTATAAAAACCGAATTCAGCAGCCGCTGATACACAAGCTGATCGTTAATCCAAAGTACAAGAAGCCCTATTGTGGCCATGAAGCTCACAAGGCCCACCAATACTGCACTGGGAACCAGCCAGGTTGTATCCTTGCTGGTCTTGATTAAGACGGCTATAGCAGCAAAAGCGGCAAGCATCCAGGTCGAGGCACGATTCCGAATCCCTGTCTGTATGGTATTAAAATGTCGCTCTGACTCAACAAATTTCCAATATTCTTCGATTGGTTCCATTCTTAAAACCTCCTAATTCTTAGACAGTTATCGCCCGTCTTATTCATAAGTTTTAATTACACAATTCCCGAGTGTAATTACTTTTTACTTCACACCATATAGCCGTTTCTGGGATGGCGAATGTTGATAAAAAAAATATAAAAAAAGTTACCAGTCGCCAGTTGACAGTTGCCAGATTTATACGGCGTTTTTTACGAGAAATCCCTGTTGTGTATCAAGCCTTTATGGGGAGAGAATAACATAGAACTTGCCAAAGGGCAAGTTAATTTAGAATTGAGAAGGAAGAATTTAGAAATAAGCCCCCCAGCACCGGGGAATGCAAATAAAGGCGACCCCGGCCGGAGGTGGTTGGTAAAACGGCAAACAAATACCCCCAACGCAGGAGTGGCGGAACGAATATACCCCGGCCACAGGTGCCGGGGCTAATCGGGTGGCGGTGTTTACGGAACGGAATGGAATTATGTACCCCCGGCATAAAGCCGGGGGCTTTCGGAGGTACAAACCGGTAAGATATGTCAAAGATTGAAAAGTATTGGACGGCAAGGAAGAGATTTATAGATTGTGCAAAAAATTTCAAAAGCGGCCGGGGAGTAAAATTAAAATCAAAAGAAAAAGTGCTTTATAAGCACGTAAGTAAATGGATTCGGTGCCTGCGCAAGAATGACATTCCATAGGAGGTGAAAAGGCAAAAGAGAGAAGGGAGAGAACAGGCCAACAGGTCGAGGCGTTAGCGGTTTGCAGTAATCATGTACATTTAGTAGTAAGGTGGTCATATCATCCGATAGTAAACATCATCTGGTGTCACATTGCCAATATTTATTTTTCTTCAAAAAATCGTCAGTAAATGCTTTGGAAATGATAATTTATTGATTAGTAAAGAGATCTAGAATGATGAGTAATTCTGGTAAAAATTTAAGCAAGATAAGTGCCGTTATATTGCATTCAAAAGGGGTGTCTCAAACAGAGGTAGTCCGACAGGCCCATAATGATGAGCAGGTAGTAGGTTTGTGGTTACATGGGCGCAGGCAGATATTTACATGCAAAACCTAATGAATGTAGTTCTACTTATTTGCAGGTGTAAGTGGGGATTCTTACTTCTTCCACTCTTCAGGGGAAGCGAAGTTTCTAGCACTTGAGCCTGAGGCTTTTCTCCAGACTTGTCCCGTTGCCGTGTCAATCACGAAACATGCGTTCGCAATGTCGTTACAGGCAATCTGATATCTTCCTATATCTCCTTTCTTTGCAGTTGCTGCCCCCAAAGCCAAAAGTCCACACAACCCAAACAACAATCCAATCAAGAAGCTCTTTATATTAATGGTTTTCACGACTGCTCTCCTTTACAATTTTCAGGGTTCGTTTATGTGTCTAATATCAATCATCGGAGATTCTGTCCAATATCTCTTTTGCCTTTTCCCAAGGTTCCATTTCCCTATCCATCTATATCCAGTTCCCTCTTGGCTTTCTAGGTTTATACTTGATGTACGTCGTCAGCAAGAATGAGACAAAAAGCATTCTAAATTAGGAGACGATTTCAACTCCTGCTTCTGTAATCTTACTGTTTAATTCCTTTCGTTCAAGCATTGTTTTAGTTTTCAATTGTTTCCGTTTTTCCAATATTTCTTCACGCCTGCCATAGGGGAAATTGTAAGCAGGTATAAGAACGCGGCAATGTCTGCACCCGGCAACCCCGGCAGGTCAGGACGAATATGGACAAGAGGGTATGATAAGAGATTTTGTTTTACAGAAGATGAACTCGCCAGACGAATAAAATATGTAAAAAAGCATTACCGGCAAGACGATTGCCCCCCAGCACAGGGGAATACAAGTAAAGGCGATCCCGCCCGGAGGTGGCGGGGCTAAGCGTTGAATGATTCGATTTTGGCTACGCTCAGGATAACACGGCGCTTACGCTTCGTGCTCTGAACCAGCCAATAAAATTTGCGGATTAAATATCAAACAAAAGGCGAGGTATTCGAGTTGCTTTTTTGTAATCCTATAATCCTTTTTGCAGCGGGCACAACCTCATATTGAATGTAAGTTCATATAAATAGGGCATTTACAACAATTTTTAAAGAAAATGCTTGACAAAAAGACTACTATGTTATACAAAGTAATATGTAATATAAGGGTGTTATATGGTGGATCAGATTGACAACTGGACAGTACAAGCTCGCAAGGGTCTTCTTGAATTGGCGGTGCTGACCTCTTTAGCGGAGAAAGACCGCTATGCCTATGAGCTTGTTAAGTTATTGACAAGGGTGCCGGGGCTGGACGTCTCGGAGGGTACGATATACCCGTTATTATCCCGGCTCCGCGTTCAGGGCCTGCTTGAGGGACGGCTTGTCGAATCAACCGAGGGGCCAGCCCGAAAGTACTATAGTCTTACCAGTGACGGTAAGCGGGCTCTTTCAATGATGCAGGAATATCTTGATTCAATGCTCGATGGGGTGCGGACACTCCGCGCCAGAAAGGATTAAAAAATGAGCCAGTGGACTGAAGGTGCTAATAAAGAATGGGAACTTTACTGCAATGAAGTCCGTACCTTGCTCAGTAAGACCGAAGCAGACGCCAAGGAAGTGATAGAAGATATGCGGCGACATATAGAAGCCGAACTTTCTGCAGCAGGGGCCAGTGTGGTAACAGAGCACGACGTACAGCGCGTTGTCAAGCGCATCGGTTTGCCTGATATCGAGCAGATAAGTAACCAAGTTAAAGCCAAAGAAGACTCACCCGTTAACAAAAGTACCAATTCACAACCTTCGGCGGTTGCAGCCGGGAGACGAGCAAGCACGGGCACCAATGTGCTGATAATATTGTGCGGAGTGCTTCTACCGGTTGGGGCGCTGTTTGTAGAGCTTGTCACCGGGATCTGCAGTGAGGTGTTTTTCGATCCTGTCCCTACAATCTGGCATGTCCTGTTGTTTCTTTTGATTCCTGCATCAAATCTAACAGTATGTATTGCCGTTAGTAAGGGAAAGGTTGAGCATTACGGAAAGCTTGGTCTTTTTAATTCAGCAGGAATTGGAATTTCATTTATTTACACGCTGTTATTTGCGCCTATACTGCCGGTTTCAGTCATTGCGATTCTTTGCTTCGGCCTTGGTTTCTGCGGGCTAGCGCCGCTCTTTTCGTTTCTTGCCGCGCTGTATGGTCGCAGATATATCAAAAGACTTGCCCCGCCTGAGTCGTCCAAAGGTGTTCCCGGATTGTGGCTGGGATTGGGGCTTAGCGTTCTGGCTATGTCCTGCGCGACACTTCCGGCCTCGCTGACGCATATCGGGATACAGATGGCCGCGTCGGATTCACCCTCGAGACAGATACGAGGCGTTAGACTTTTGCGGGCGGTCGGAAATGAGGATATTCTTCTCGAATTGTGCTACCGTCGTTTCGGTATCATGACGGACCTGTTCACCGCTTTGGTAGTGGCCGGCGATCCGCCAACGCCTGAGCAGGTGCGGGGGATATACTACCGGGTGACGGGAAAACCTTTCAACAGCGTTCCGCCGCCCCTGACCGGCATGTTCGGCATACGTCAGCGAAGCAGCTTTATGACCGACTTTGACCAAGGTGACGTAAGAGTCGGAGCCCAGCTTATAGGTTTGTCACTGGTATCATCGCGTATGGACGGTTCGATAGATTCCGATGCAGCACTTGGCTATATCGAATGGACGATGGTATTTCGTAATGACTACGAGTGGGATCAGCGCGAAGCCCGGACCCAGATTCAATTACCAGCGGGAGGTGTGGTTTCGCGACTCACCTTGTGGATAGACGGCGAAGAAAGAGAAGCGGCATTTGCCTCCCGTAAGAAGACGAGAGAGGCATATCAGGCCGTGGTAAGACGAAGGCGTGATCCTGTGCTGGTTACCACGCACGGACCGGACCGCATATTGATGCAGTGCTTTCCCGTTCCGCCCAAAGGCGGTGAAATGAAGGCCCGGATAGGTATCACCGTGCCGCTGCAATTGGTTAAGGACGATGAAGCAGTACTGCGGCTGCCTCACTTCAATGAGCGAAACTTCGGCATTCCCGAGGCCGTAACAAATGCCGTTTGGATCGAATCCAAACGGCCACTTAAAACACGCGGCGAATCACTGGCGACCGAGACAACAAATACGGGCGTATACACCATTAGAGGTGATCTTACCGACGGAGCATTACTCGATGAGCAGGGAACTATCCGGGCATCTCGCCAGCCCGACATACTTCAGGCGTGGACCAGTAATCCTGTAAAGGGAAGCACCCATATCATAGTACAATCCATTACGCCCACTACTGCAAAACCGCCTAAACGTGTTGTGCTGGTCATAGATTCATCTATGACTATGGGTCCTGTTATCCAGGATCTCGCAGAGGTAATCGCGACAATACCGTCGGGTATGGAGGTCATGGTGCTGGTAGCGGCAGACGAGATTGAGAGACTGACAAGTTCAGTTGTACCGATGACCGCCGAACTCGGCCAACAGCTTGCTGCAAGTATCCGCAAAATCAAACCACATGGCGGCATAGATAACCTGCCTGCTTTACAAGAGGGTTGGGATATCTCCTCGGAAGCTTCAGAGAGCGTTATAGTCTGGATTCACGCTATTCAGCCGCAATTGTTTGAGACTGTCGAATCGCTTCGGCAAAGATGGGAGCGTCGTCCGTCGGGTCCGACTCTGATAGACGTACAGGCGGTTGCCGGAGTAAACAGAATAATTGAATCTCTGGATGGCTTCACCCAGGTAAGCTCACTACCATGCACTGGTTCACTTGAAAGGGATATGAAAAGGCTTTTTGAGCTTTGGCGGGGCAGTTCACCCGCGTTCGAAGTCATTCGCAAGAGCTCCGTAGAGGCTATAGGGCCGTCCGAGAATGCTAAACAGACTTCCGCTCATCTTGCTCGGTTATGGGCAAAGGATGAGGTGGATGACCTTCGTCGAACCAAACCTGACAACTTTATTGATAAGGCAACAGCAATAGCAACAACTTATCAATTGGTTACGCCGGTCAGCGGCGCCGTCGTGCTCGAAACCGCCGAGCAGTACACAAGGGCGGGCTTGCAACCGGTTGACTCGGCAACAGTACCGACCATACCTGAACCTGAGATCTGGGCACTTATGATCATTACAGCCTGTATCCTTTTCTGGATAGCGGTGCGAAAACGTATGTCTTTGAGGCCAGCATGAAACGTCCCGTATTCATTATTCTTTTACTGCTGATAGTAACGACACCTGTCTGGATTTGGTACATCAGGCGAATGTCGGATGGTTCGGATGAGCCATGGGGATTACTGGCTCTTATAACATTTACAGCATTTGTTTTCTTGAAGGGGCGCAAAGAAACTACTTCCCTAGATAAACCAAATCTGACATTTCCTACATTAGTATTGTTTCTATATGCTATAAGCTATCCGTTTATTATGCCTATTTGCAGGAGTATTCTTGTAATGACGGTATTAGCTTTAATAGTGAGTCGCATATACTTCAACCGCACCTGCCACATGGGATTGTTAGGATTGTCCTTTCTTTCGCTTCCTTTGATTGCTTCCTTACAATTCTATCTCGGTTATCCGATGCGGGTACTTGTGGGGAACCTGGCAGTTGCTATGTTGCGTATGACAGGGTATGCGGTAGTGCGTGACGGTGTTGGGCTGCTTTTCGGGGACCATACTGTCATGATTGACGCTCCCTGCAGCGGTATCAAGATGCTGTGGGTTGGTGGTTATTTGATTAGTGTGTTGGCATGCGTCTGGGATTTCGGATTGTTGAAGACTTTAATCGGTGGCATGACCGGAGTTGTAGTTATCATTACAGGTAATTCTTTACGGGTTGCGTCACTATTTTATACGGAAGTCGGTCTCATAGATTTGCCGGGTTGGGGCCATAATGCCATTGGAATGATTGCATTTGCGATAACCGCAATGTCTGTAGCCGTTGTTATGCAGCGGCTGTACTATATTCGAGGAAGATTGGCATGAAAGGTTGGCGACTGTTTCTAATAGCTTCGCTGCTTGCAGCTTTGGCACCATTGTACCGGCCGGAATCATCTTCTGTTTTCGGAGACGAAGAGCCGTTCCCCGGCTGGCCGGTGGCCCTGCAGGGCCGTGCTCTAAAACAATTGCCTCTAACCTCGCGGGAGAAACATTTTGCTAATGCATTCCCCGGAAAAATTGGCCGTTTTTCTGATGGGCAGCGGCAATACATCATTCGTTGGGTGACTCGACCAACTCGACGGCTTCACCCGGCAACGGACTGCTTTAGATCTTTTGGTTACAAGATTAAGAACCTACCTCTTTGGAGAGATTCAAGAGGCTTTTCATGGTTATCCTTCAAGGCAATCAAGCACGACCAGCGTCTTCGTGTCTGTGAACGCATCTATGATTGCGAAGGCAACAGCTGGACTGACGTATCATCATGGTATTGGGCCGCCACTTTTGTTGGTATTGATGGTCCATGGTGGTTTGTGACGGTGATTGAAGGAATTTGAGAGGGGATGATTTCGGCTGGCTTTAATGTTGTGTAGTCCAGTCGATTCTCGGTTTTGTCCTACGAATGTTGAGATATGCCGTTTCTGTTTTAGAAAATGTTGACTATTATTTTTATTTTTTTAAGAAAAAATTGTGCCGGAGGATATAATCACTCAAAATCGGGGATTTTCCGCATACCGACGCCGATTCCAGTAGATTTTTCTTGACTCTTTGGTTGATACGCTTATACAATTAAACCAGTTAAATTCAGGAGGTAGGGTAGTAAATGCGACACCATAATGAGGATTTCGTTAAATTTCACGAGAAGTTATAGGTGCGCGCGTTGTGCGCTATGTAATATTAACCCTTGTTAGGAGCAAAACAATGAAAACGACACAGATTTTGACAATTTTGGCTGTGGCCTTGGGTCTGATGATCTGCTTTGCAGGAGTAAGCGAAGCAGCGCCAATAGGTACGGCATGGACCTACCAGGGACGGCTGATGGATGACATCAATCCAGCGGACGGTCTATATGACTTCCAGTTCAGGCTATTTGATGATCCCTGTACGGGAACACAGCAGGAAGGGACGATTGAAGTCAATGACCTCGAGGTAATCGAGGGCTATTTTACGATGGAACTGGATTTCGGCAGTAGTGTCTTTGATGGCGATGCCCGCTGGCTGGAGATTACCACTCGGCCGGGTGCTAGTGTCGACGGTAATGATTTTGCCACCTTGAATCCGCGACAGGAAGTAACACCAACACCCTACGCCCTTTACGCGTTGAACGGTCCGGGCAGTAGCGGATTCTGGGCCGTGAACGGAAACGACATCTACAACACGAACAGCGGCAACGTCGGCATCGGCACGGCGGATCCTCAGAGCACCATGCACATCGCCACTACGGGCCCGGTGCTCACGCTCCAGGATACCGACAGTCCCGGTGACGCGCTTGCAGGGTATGTCTCCCTTCGCAACAGCACCGGCTGGGAAAAGGGGTGGTTCGGGTATGGATCTGCATTCGACAGCGATCTGACGGTCGTGAACAGCGTAGGTGATGTCGTTCTTAATTCGAATGGGCAGCGTTTCACCCTCAAGCCAGACGGCAACGCCAGCATCACCACCTCGGATCCCGTGCTCACACTCCAGGACACCGACGGTATTGGTAACGGGCAGGTGGGGTATGTCTCTCTTCGCGACCGCGACGGCTGGGAAAGGGGGTGGCTCGGGTATGGATCGCAATTCAACAACGATCTGATGGTCGTAAACAGTATCGGCGATGTCGTACTCAACTCGGGCGGGCAGCGCCTGACCCTCAAGCCGAACGGCTACGTCGGCATCGGGACGACGGCACCGGGAGCAGAATTAGAAGTTAGAGATGATACCCCACCCTCTGATGCCTCCAGTGGGCAGTTAAACATTTCTGGAGGTATTAGTGACACAATGCTTATCGGGCGGACAAGTTCTTATGGATTTGTTCAGTCTCACAATGGCGAACCCTTATCTTTAAATCCATTAGGAAACAACGTCGGCATAGGCACCACAAATCCGTCGGAGAAACTAACGGTGAGGGGAAATTTACTAATAGAGAGTGCGAGCACGGGAGCTTCTGTCCTGGAATTGGGAGAGGGCCTTGACTATGCCGAAGGCTTCGATGTATCAGACCGGGACGAAATCAATGCCGGCTCAGTTCTCATTATTGACGCCGATAATCCCGGCAAACTGGCCCTGAGCAATAAGGCATACGATACAAAAGTAGCAGGTATCGTAGCCGGGGGCAAGGGGCTTGGCTCTGGTGTGCGTCTTGGAGTAGGTCAGTTTGATTACGACGTTGCTCTTGCGGGACGAGTTTACTGCAATGTAGATGCGACAGAAGAAACTGTCCAAGCGGGCGATCAGTTGACCACGTCCGGAACACCCGGCTATGCCATGAAAGCTAAGGATTATGACCGAGCGCGGGGCGCTGTATTAGGCAAGGCAATGCAGAGTCTGGAAAAAGGTCGAAAAGGACAGATATTAGTTCTGGTAACCCTGCAGTAATGAAAGGAGGTAACGAACATGGATAAATTAAAAAATACAATTCTGATTGCCTTTCTGCTGGCTGCGGGCTTTACAATGCCGATCCAGGCAAAGCTTGCTACTGAGAATGAGGCGCTGACTGTTGCGAACAACTGGATCAGTATGATCATCCAGGAACAAGGCGGCTGGGGCGATGCCAATACGGCCTATGTGGAAAATATACAGGAATTCAGACGCGGTGAGCGGATGATCGGATATTTCTGCAATGTTAAGCCGAGAGGCTGTATCGTGATATCGCTTCGCAGAGAACTGGCGCCTGTGAAGGCATACTCGGTAAGAAGCAATCTCGATCCTGAATCCGAAGAGGGGATGGTTGATCTGATAAAAGATTGCATGGAGCGGATACTCGATACGATAGAACAACTGGTTGGCCCTGTCCAGACGGCTCGAACCGAGGACGTCGCCAATATTGCAGAAATCGACTACCGTAGTGCCTGGGCCGAGCTGGAAGGTGATATTTCAACAGTCGAGTGGGATCTTGACTATAACGAGGGCGATATCGGCACCGCGAACTACCAGGAAGGTACCTGGTTGCTTACAACCGATTGGCACCAGAGAGATCCTTTCAACCGGGACTGCCCCGCACCACCGGGAGGTGATGACTGTACGGCAGCACGCTGTACCGTGGGCTGCGTAGCCACAGCGGCTGCTCAGATTATGCGTTATTGGTGCTGGCCTCCTCATGGCTCGGGAAGCCCTTACAATGACCCCTACGACTGGCCGAATATGCCGAATACGTTGACGGCGACCTCGCCGGCGGCACAGATAAATGCCGTGGCTGAGTTATGTAGTGAGATAGGAATCGCAGTCAATATGCAATATTGTTCAGGAACTGGTAACTCTCCGTGTGGATCAGGTGCCTATGTGAATGACATGGAGGGTGTCTATGAAAACAATTACCGTTACTCGACGCTGTGCTCGCGACGTGATCGCTCCAGCTACGACAGTGCAGTGGACTGGTTTAACCTTCTTAAGATCGAACTCAATGAAAATCGTCCCACACAATACCGACTTATAGGCCATTCCATTGTGGCCGACGGTTGGCGAGAAAGGGGTAGCACTCCTATAAGGGAATATCATATGAACTACGGATGGCTGGGGGCAGTGGACGACATATGGTATGCTGTTGATGGTCTTACTCAACCTGGCGGCGGCACTTGGAGCGATGAATTTATGCTGGTAAATATACTTCCGATTACTTCGGTTCGACATACCATATCGGGAAACTACCCCAAAGAAGGATTCAATTACCGGTATTTTGACGTGGATGCCGGCGGTAGCAGTGCGACGTTTGCGGCGGGTCAGAACCTGCAGTTTATGCCCAATATAATAGTATACTCCACTGGGACTATAAAATTCGGAGGCAATAGCCTTTTCTTCACTCGCGGCGACATGTCCATAGGCATCCGTACCGACAGCGGTGGCATCAGCCTGTACTCGGGCGGACAAATGAAATTTTACTAAGTGAGGAATAAGCTATGAAGAATAAAACGATAGTATCTATAGCCCGATTGGCTGTTTCGACAATCTTGTTGATTACCTTGGCAGAGTCAATCGCCAATGGCCAATATGAAATAAGCTGGTATACAATTGACGGCGGGCGTTGAATAGGTGTTTTTATTGTTGGAGGTGTTTGACGGCTTCGTCGACGCTTGCGCCCTGGTGGACCATTATGCTTAGGGCTTCAATCATTTTGTCCGGTTTTTCGTGCTGGAATGCATTTCGTCCGATTGATAAACCGGCAGCGCCGGCTTCGAGCGCGCCCTCCACCATTTTGAAGATATCCTCGTCGCTTCCCATTTTGGGTCCGCCTGCAATCACCACGGGTACGGGACAGCCGTGCACGACCTCTTTGAAACTATCGATACTGCCGGTGTAGGGTACTTTGACGATATCTGCGCCGAGTTCTGCTCCGACCCTGGCGGCGAGCTTTACATTTGCAACGTCGAATTCATCTTTTATTTTCGGGCCGCGTGTGTACATCATCGCAACGAGCGGCATCTGCCATTCTGAACAATGTCTACTTACAAGGCCCAGTTGCCGGAGCATTTGGTTGTCGGTTTCAGCGCCGAGGTTTATATGGACGGAAACGGCATCAGCTCCGAGTTTGATTGCCTCTTCAACGGTGCAGACAAGCTCTTTTGCGTTTGGGTCGGGACTTATTGCTGTTCCTGCGGAGAGGTGGATAATCAATCCCACGTCCTTGCCGGTTCCCCTGTGGCCGGCGCCGACCATGCCTTTGTGCATCAGGATGGCGTTTGCACCGCCGGCGACAACTTTACTTACCGTTTCCCGCATATCCGCCAGGCCCGCGATAGGACCGACCGTGACACCGTGATCCATTGGAATAATTACCGTTTTACGCGAATTTCGGTCGATTATTCTTTCGATTCTTATTTGTTTGCCTACCATTATTAAATCTCCAACTGCCAATTTATTTGTAAAATCTACATGAAGCGGCCGGAAACGCAAGGAAAAAAAGATGTCGGATTGCAATGATTTTTATATGTTTAGACGTTTTACGTACGTCGGCGGTGAATGCCGTTACTGGTGAAAGAGGCATCGGGCGTTAAGGGTGCCGGGTAGTTTATTTAACAGGACGGACAATCTACTCCTGGGTTTCGCGCATTTTCTCGTAAAACTCGGCGTATTTGTCCCTGTTGTCTGTTTGCCGGTACGCTATTGCCGAGCGAGGATGTTCGTTTAGAATACCCGTAACCATGTATGGTATTATATAACCCCACTCTATCTCTTTTCGCATGGGTATCATGTGGTCCTGGATGACCTTGAGAATGGGGGTGAGGTTGAATTTTGGATTTTTCAGAAAACCGAGAAGCAATTCGAGACAGCAATTGCCCGGACCGCGGCCTATGCCGTAAAGCGAACCATCCACATAATTGGCGTCGTGAATAATGCCTTCTATCGTATTGGCAAACGCGAGTTGTTGCTGGTTATGGCAGTGGATTCCGACCTCTTTGCCCGGCAGGTGCTCTCTATAGAGTTTGATAAGGTATTCAACCTGTTCACAATACATTGCGCCGAAACTGTCGACGACATAAACGACATCAACGGGAGTTTTGGCAAGTTGATCGAGGGCTTCGACCAGGTCCGGCTCCATTTCCCGGGACACCGCCATGATGTTGCAGGTTGTTTCATAGCCCAAATCGTGGCATCTGTTTATAAGCTCTATGGCACTGTCCATATATTTGACATAGGTGGCCGCCCTGAACATGTCGATGGGACTTTCGTCAACGGGGGCAAACTGCTGCTCTTTGACACGGTATGAATCCACCATTACGCTGATTTTGATGTCCGATTCGATACCGTTAATCACCTTTTTTATCTTTTCATCGTCGCAATATTTCCAGGCCCCGAAGTCTTTCGGAGGGTAAAGCTCCCTGCTGCTTCGATAGCCGAATTCCATGTAGTCGACGCCGCTTTTGGAAAGCGACTTGTAAACCGCACGAACGAAATCGTCGGTGAAGTAGTGGTTGTTGATAAGTCCCCCGTCTCTGATTGTGCAGTCCAACACCTTTATCTGTTCTCTGTACATAGCTCTACAATTACCCTCTAAAGTTTACCTAATATTTTCTCTACAACATCCTGTACGACTTCAACGGCCCATTGACCATCCCTGCAATAGACCCGGCCGATTTCCTGGAGTAATACAAACCTCGGCCATTTATTAACCGCTTTCTTATCGCGTTTGATCAAGTCAATCAGTTTATCTTCGGCCAAATTCGGAGGCAGCGTTATCGGAACACCGATTTTTACGAAGATTTTTCGTATTCGATCGAGTCTTCCCGGCTCACCCAGGTTCATTTCGTTTTCAATCATACCAGCCGCTATTATGCCTATGGCGATGGCTTCTCCGTGCAGCAGTTCGAAACGGCTGGCAGCTTCTACCGCGTGACCGACTGTATGTCCATAGTTGAGCATCCTTCGCTGATTTTTTTCCAGAGGGTCGGCCTCTACTACGCCGGCCTTTATTTTGCAGTTGTAATCGGCCATTTTTTCCAGCACGTCGGCTTTTCGTTGGAGGATAGCCTCGATATTGCTCTCGATGAAATCGAAATATTGTCTATCGGCAATGAGGGCATGTTTTACGGATTCGACGAGTCCGGCCCTGTATTGCCTGTCGTCCAGCGTAGTCAGAGTTGCAACGTCGATGTAAACCGCGGCCGGGTGCCAGAATGCGCCGAAAGCATTTTTGCTTATGCTCGAATCGACGCCGGTTTTACCGCCTATGGATGAGTCCGCCTGAGCAACCGTGGTGGTCGGTATATGGACCACCGGTACTCCTCTTTTGAAGATGGCCGCTGCAAAGCCGGCAATATCGCCGACTGTTCCACCGCCAAGGGCGACGACAAGGCTGTCCCTGCCGAGATAAGCCTTTTCCATCGTTTCAATTATGGAAACGACGGTATCGATGTTTTTCGAAGTCTCACCGGCCGGCGTTATCACGAAAGAGGGAACGCTTCTCTGGCCCAAAAGCGCTTTCAAATGACCGGCTGAGACCATATTTTCGTCGGTAACAACGAACTTGTTGGATTGGCTAAAACCGGCTTCTATCCTGTCCCAAAGTGAGTCAAGAATGCGATTACCGATGCTTATCCTGTAACTTCCGGCCTCTGCCGAGGGTATTTTTACTTCGATTTCATTCATCGGATATTCAAAAATCTGCTTTCCATAAAGCATAACAGCCCAGCTACATCGCTGAGCCGGTCCAAAGCATAACCTATTTACGCCTGAAATGCAATAGTTTTATTCGATTAGAGCCTTTATGGGCTGTTTTGTCCTTGATTTTGGGCCAAATCGCTGCTATATGCTTGGATTACTATGACATATTTAGCAGTTCCCATAGCAGCGGAAGATTTAGATAAGGCAAGAGTGCAAATCAAGGCGGCCCTGGCGGCAGGCGCCGAAATTCTCGAACTGCGAGTTGACTATCTCGAAAATCTTACCATAGATTTGGTCAAAAAGTTGATTACCGAGATTAAAAACGCCGCTGAGCAATCAGTACCCGTGATTGTGACCTGTCGTGACCAGAAGCAGGGAGGGGTGAAGCCGTACCCGGAACAATTGAGAATCGACATTCTCGCAGAGGCAGTCAGAAGCGGTTGTGATTTTATCGATTGTGAGTACGAAAATTTTCTCTCCGCAGCGGTTCAGGAAGCGTTGAAACCTGTTTTGTCAGACAACTCGAATGCGCGGTTGATATTATCGGCCCACGATTTCGAGTCCCGGTTTGAGGATATCAACCGGCTCCATCATGATATCCTGAAAGTCTGTCCGACGGCCATCCCCAAGCTGGTTTACGCTGCGAACCATATAAATGATTGTTTTGAGGCGTTTGATTTGCTGCACGAAACCATCGGCGATTCGATAGTTTTTTGCATGGGCACAGCTGGCCTTATCAGCAGAATCATAGCAAAGAAGCTGGGCAGCTTTGTTACCTTTGCAAGCATTGACGACGAGGCCGCAACAGCGCCCGGCCAGTTGACTATTGAGCAGTTCAAGGGATTATATCGCTACGATTCTATAGACGCCGATACAGAGCTATTCGGCGTAATTGCCGATCCCGTCGGGCATTCTCTGAGCCCTGCTATCCATAATGCCTGCTTTGCTGATGAGGGTATGAACAAATTATATTTACCGCTGCTGGTAGAAGGCGGCAAGGAGGAATTTGACGGATTCTTAAATAATATCCTTGCGAGAGAATGGCTGGACTTCAAAGGTTTTAGCGTGACAATCCCGCACAAGCAGAATGCTCTGAATTTCGTGAGGGCAAAGGATGGTGTCATAGAGCCTTTGGCAGATAAAATTGGCGCGGTTAATACACTGATTATCGGCTCTGATGGTAAGTTAGCCGCTTATAATACCGATTACGCTGCAGCGTTAGACGCGATAACATCGACAATGGGAATAACGCGAGATGATTTGAAGGGATTACCTGTTGCGGTGATAGGCGCTGGTGGTGTTTCAAGGGCGATAGTTGCCGGCCTTTCTGATGTTGGCGCCAAAATCAGGATTTATAACCGCACGGTAGAAAAAGCCGAGAAACTTGCCGCCGAGTTTGTCTGTGATTTTGCGGGATTAGATGATTTGTCGAATGTCGATGCCAAATTAGTCATAAATTGTACCAGTATTGGAATGAAGAGGACAGAAGACAGAGGACAGAAGACAGATTATGAGACGCCTATACCACAAGAGTATCTGAAAAGGGATATGGTTGTTTTTGATACCGTTTATAATCCAGCTGAGACCTTGCTCCTTAAGCAGGCTAAAGAGGCCGGGGCAAAAACAGTTGACGGCATTTCAATGTTCGTCAACCAGGGTCTGGCTCAATTCAAACTTTTCACCGGCCAGGAAGGCAACGCCGAACTTATGCGAAAAACTGTTATTGAAGAGCTTAAGTGATGTAGCTTTGAAATACATTTTTTTGAAACCAAAAAGTGGAATTGTGGAGGCTATCTAAAATGGTCAAGCCATGGTTCATAGCAGTTGAAAAATTTGGTCCGGAATCTGGTGAGACCTGGAGAAAATATATTGAATATTCCGGTCTTAATCAACTTAAAGAAATTGTCTCTTTTGATAATTGTCTGTGTCCAAGTGTTATCGAAGAATTAACTGCCGAAGATTGGGAGCATAATGTCGATGGGGATTGGGTACTCTTTTTCTTTCGCGATTTGGACTACTTACTTAAGCGAGTAGATAAGAGTTCCAATTTCAATGTTTTGGCGGCCATTAGAAATCCCTCCGACGATTGTAGAGATTGGTTTGCAGATAAGAATTTCAACTTCATGGGCTACGATGTTGTGGATGTGTGTGCGGATATAAGTGCTCTTACAGACTGTGGAGGTTTTGAAAAAGCCTTTCATAATGAAGAATTATCTGGAGTAGGATTAATCTCATCTTTTCAGAGAGCCCGCGAAATTCAGCAGATGTTAAAAGAGCACTATCCCAAGGATCATCATGCCAATTGTGATGTTTGGGCAATTTGGAAAATGAAGGACTGAACCGCGCATTTCCCGATTTAGTTGTTGCTCAGCGGCGAGGATTATTGGTATATTCAGAAGCTTAAAATTGAAGGCTAAAAGCTCAAAACCAAAGCGTAAGGCTTAAAAGTAATTTGGAGTATATAACATAGCCGAAAATGACTTCAATAAAAGCATCTGGATTCCCGCTTTCGCGGGAATGACAGAATTCGACTGGTAGTTTTGTTATAAGCTCTTATTTTTGGTTTAACGGAGGTGGAAGTTTTGTTTTGCGGTTTTCATTTTGTGTTTTCAGCGTCTTTATTATGTTTTTGATGAATATAATATAGAATTTTGGCAGATGGATTGGCTTTCAATTCCACGCTCATTAATATATAGGAAAGTGTTGGAATAAGGAATAGAATTGGAATTAAACTCTTATGCTGCTACAGCCGGAAGATGCGTCGCTGTTTATTTCGCTCTATAGTTCTTTGATTGGTTTTACTGCTGGTCGTTTAGGCGGTGTTGCAGGAATTGTGGATGTGAAGACTTTCAATCGTGCCTCAAATAATGCCAGAGCCGAAGCCAGAGATAAGCTTTTGGACCATATTTCCCTGATTGATGATTTCGTGGAAGAGAATCCTTATCAGTTTCCTGAAAGAGCGCTGTCTAACGTTCTGAAATGGGAACATTTTATTTCCGACAAGTTTTTCGTCGAACGAGACCTGAAAAACTATACTGTCTTTCTAAATGAAGGTGATCCACCGAAGGCTTACGGGGTGCTCGGCCTTACCGATGAGATAATAGAGATGATACCTTATCCTCTGCCGGTGTTTGGTTCAGCGGTGCTGTTGCCCTGGAAAGGGCAGATAGTCTGTGATGGATTGATTTTAATCTACAGCGTTAGATTGGGCCGTGGCATCAGAAAGAATCTCAAAGAATCCTACCAGCAGGCAAAAGCGCAGGGAATTATTACGTCTTTAGAAACCGGATAGCATCTGAAATAAAAATGAATCTGACGATAGCGCATATTCCGTCGAAACCGAAGTAGATTTAATTATTGCCCCGCGATTAAATTCCCCCTTTTCCTTGACTTTTCATTGTTCTTATGCGAAATTTTTTGTATAATCCGGTGTTGTGACATTATTTTTTAGAGGCAAAGAAATGGCAAAGGCCGAAAAAGTTGTGTTGGCATATAGCGGCGGGCTGGATACGAGTGTAATCCTGCCGTGGCTGAAGGAGACCTACGGCTACGAGGTAATTGCATTTGCAGCCGAGCTTGGCCAGGGTGATGAGCTGACAGGTATTAAAAGAAAGGCGCTGAAAAGCGGGGCGGTTAAGTGCGTCGTAAAAGACCTGCGTGACGAGTTTGTTCAGGATTACCTTTGGCCTATGCTGAAATCGGGTGCCGTTTATGAAAAGCAATACCTGCTCGGGACGAGTGTGGCCCGGCCTTTGATTGCCAAACATCAGGTTGAAGTCGCCCACGCCGAAGGCGCGACGGCCGTGGCTCATGGCGCGACGGGCAAGGGTAACGACCAGGTGCGTTTCGAGCTGACTTATATGGCTCTGGATCCCTCGTTGAAGATAGTCGCTCCCTGGAAGGATCCGAAATTTACACTGACTTCTCGTGAGGCTGCCGTCGATTATGCCAAAAAGCACAAAATTCCCATCGAGCAGACGAAGAAGAAAATCTATTCGCAAGACCGCAATCTCTGGCATATCAGCCACGAAGGGGCGGAGCTTGAGGATCCGGCCAATGAGCCGAAAGATGGGGTATATGCAATCTCCCGTCCACTTTCGAAAACGCCCGACAAACCTGATTATGTCGAGGTTGGTTTCAGCGAGGGGGTGCCGATAAAGCTTAACGGCAAAAAGATCAATGGTGTGAAGCTGATTGAACAGTTAAACCGGATTGGCGGCAAACATGGTATCGGACAAGTCGACCTGGTTGAAAATCGACTCGTGGGGATAAAGTCACGGGGCGTATATGAAACGCCGGGCGGTACGATACTGACAACCGCTCATAGTGCCCTTGAGTCTTTGACTCTTGACAGGGAGACCATGCATTACAAACAGCAGATTTCCTTAAAGTATGCAGATTTGGTTTATTACGGCCTGTGGTTTTCGCAATTACGCCAGGCCCTTGACGCGTTTATCGATGTCACCCAGAGAAACGTTACCGGCGAAGTTAAAATGAAGTTGTTTAAGGGCCGGTGCAGCCCGGCCGGCATAAAAAGCCCGAAGAGTTTATACGAAAAAGATTTGGCCAGCTTCAAGATGGGTTCCGAATATGATCCAACTGATGCCAACGGCTTTATTCGTCTGTTCGGCTTACCCATGAAAGTCGCGGCGGCAATCAAAAAGAAAAAAGGAAAGTGACGCCAGACTATGTATCCGCTGTTATTTTAGCTCAGGGATATTCGGGCCGATAAATAACAGGGGATGTACTGCTTTTGCAAAGGAGGCATTATGGCAGTACCTGATTGGATTTGGTTTACATTTATCTTTGCGTTTGGCTGTTGTATAGGCAGCTTCCTGAACGT
>JABAHP010004256.1_pt2 | contig 19156 bp, 17 predicted proteins | sample 7062081 | NCBI WGS metagenome assembly JABAHP01 (sample SAMN14534357, study PRJNA622989) | marine sediment metagenome | biome: marine biome [ENVO:00000428]; feature: marine pelagic biome [ENVO:01000023]; material: deep marine sediment [ENVO:00002113] | place: India: Gulf of Kutch | collected...
GAGAACGAGACCCTGTGGCTGGCCAACTGGAGGCTATTCTTTCTGATCTGTAGCGAGGTGTGGGCTCTCGGTGGAGGCCGGGAGTACCTAGTTTCCCACTATCTGTTTGAGAAATGTAAAGGAGGGTATTGATATGACATTCCTGGAAATTCTGCAAATCATCATGGCCGTTGGTACGATTGCCACCGGGCTGATCTCGCTGATCCGGCCGCGGGCCGTGCAGGGCTTTACCGGGCTGAGCGCACCCGGCCCGCGCGGCATTACCGAGATCCGGGCGATACTCGGCGGAGGGTTTGTCGGGCTGGGCCTGGCGCCGTTGATCCTCGGGGTGCCGGCGGCGTACCAGATGCTGGGCATCGTCTACCTGGTAATCGCGGTGGCCCGGATCGCGGGCATTGTCCTCGACAAGTCATTCGAGCGGTCCAACTGGATCAGCCTGGCCGTCGAGATCGTCGCCGGGATCATCCTTGTGCTGTGAGGCAGACACCGTGCCGTCCTTCGAAGCAGTTGGCATAGACAGGTAAATGGCCAGAGAAGCACTGTCCAGCATTGACCGGGTGTGGCTGGGGATGGAGGATCCGACCCATCCGATGATGATCACCGTCTTGCTGATTTTCGATGCGCCCATCGAGTTCGAGCGGCTGCAGGCCGTCTTCTTGAGCCGGCTGCGCCAATACCCTCGCTTTCGCCAGCGGGTGGTACAGCCAGGAAGGGCCGGGGACCCGGCAGCTTGGGAAGACGACCCCGCGTTCGACCTGGACTATCATCTTGAGCAAAGCTCTCTACCAGCACCAGCGAACGAGGGAGCACTGCGCGCCGTGGTAGGCGAGCTGATGAGCAAGCAGCTCGACCTGGCCAAACCTCTCTGGCAGTTTCACCTCATCGGGCCATACGGCAGCGGATGCGCGCTGGTAGGGCGAGTGCACCACACGCTGGCCGATGGACCTGCTCTGATGCACGTGTTGCTTTCCCTGACCGGCGCGGACCCGAGTTCGCCCCGCTCTGGCACTGCGGTTCAGACACCAGCAGCCTCTCTTGGGTCAGCGTCCGAAACCGCGGCCCGACTCACCGAGCTGTTGGTGCAACAAGGGTTCAATGTCCTGGTCAATCCCTTCCGCCTGCGCGGCCTGGCCCGGCTGGGAACCGGCACGATGACGGCTATGAGCAAACTCTTGTGGCGCTCCCCAGATCCGAACACAATGCTACGGGGCGAGTTAGGCGTACCCAAACAGGTTGCCTGGTCAAGGCCCGTGCCGCTGGCGGAGGTCAAGGCAGTGGGACGCGCCGTGGGAGGAACGGTCAACGACGTGATGCTGGCCGCCGCAACCGGCGCGCTGCGGCGATACCTGTTGGATCGTGGCGATGCGGTGCAGGGGCTGAGCATCCACGCTGGCCTATCGGTCAACCTACGTGCGCCCGGCGCCCAGCCCTCCCTGGGCAACCAGGCAGGCGCGGTCCTCGTCGAGCTGCCGGTGGGGCTCGACACCGCGTTGTATCGCCTGCGGCACATCAAGCGAAGCATGGACGAGATCAAGAGCTCTCCGGAGGCGAGCCTAGTCTGGGCATTGATGAACGCGTTGGGAAAAGCACCGGCGGATACGCAAAAGAGGCTGGTCGACACCTACTGCACACGGGAGACGGCCGTCATCGCCAACGTGCCAGGTCCTGGAGAAACGGTCTATCTGGCAGGTGCACCCCTGTCGTCACTGATGTTCTGGGTTCCAGCGCTGGGCGGGGCCGGTCTGTGTCTGAGCATCGCCAGCTATGCAGGCCAGGTCTGGTTCGGCGCTGGCACCGACCAGAGCCTGGTGCCGGACCCGGTTGAACTGGTGTCCGGATTCCACGCCGAGTTCGAGGCGCTTCAGCACCTCACAATGGAGTCAACGGCAGAGCAGGATGCGGCAGCGGTAAGTGAGCGACCTTTCGAGACCATGAACGCCTTGTTGGACCAAGCCATCGCCAAGGTAGACGAGATGCTAGAGGGCCGGTAGGAAAGACTGTGGCAGGGCCCCAGTTGACCGCCGGGAACCACTTTCACTTGCTGCCTGGTCTCTCCTCCCTCTGTTCCCCAAAAAAGAAAGGGGGCGGTCCTGGTTCCCACCAGGACCGCCCTAAAGAAGGAGAAGATGCTATTTGTCGATCATGACCCCGGCCTGGCGACTGCGGAGCAGCAAACCGCCCGCCAGCAGGGCCAAGCCCGCGCCCAGCGTGACCATCAGCCACAGGTTTGTCGTCTCCCCACCGGTCACCGGCAGCGTCGTTGCAACAGGGTAGCTGGCATCCATGCTGGGCACTGCCGTCAGAGCAGGCTCGCCCTCAACCAGGCCCATGGCAAAGATGGTATAGACCGCGCCATCCGCCAAGGCGACACCAGGAACGCTCAAGGCCACTGTCTCGGTCCCGGCGACGCGGGCTTCCAAGTCGTATGTGCCGGCGTCAACAGGCAGGTAGTCACCCACACCCTTGAAGGGAATGTTGGAGAAGAGCACTGGACCGCCGTTTGCTACGGCGATATCAACGGCCGGGGCGTCGGGCGAGGCGTGCACAAACCGGACGTGCGCCTTGCCAGGCTCAGGGGCACTGTTGTTATCAATCAGCACCAAGGGCTCGATGTTTTCGAGATTTCCCACGGCAACGATAGAGTAGTCGGTCTGGGAAGCCAGATCGAGGGTAGCGTCGATGACGATCGGCTCAGTGGCGCCGGTGGGACTAACCTGAATCTGGTAGGAGCCGGGCTCCAACTCGGCGTAATCGGTAATGCCCTTGAAGGGGGCATTGCTGAATGCGACAGAACCGTTGACCCAGATATCGACGGCGGGCGCATCGGGCGAAGCATGGATCGCGCGCACGCGAGCTTCGTGAGCATCGGCCAGGGCACTGGTGGCCAGGACCATGCTGAGAACCAGGACTGCTGAGATCATGAACAAGCGCTTCATTTTTGTATCCTCCATTCGTGATTTGGTTTGGTGAAGCATCTGACGGTAGTATACCACATGGTCGATAGTTTGTCAATACTTTGTCCAGCTTTCTTACGGCTTTCTAATGACCTGTCACCCCAGCCCAGCTACTGGGGTGACACCATCTCTGATCCCCCTTCCCCGCCAGGCACTGAGCTGGACGTGGTTGAGATCTGAAACCAGATCCTTGCCGGCGAAGAGCGGGCAAGACAGACTGAAAGGCCATGGGAGCAGTGAAGGGAATCGCATTCGTCTTCCAAGGAGGAGGAAGGGCATGAACATAGCTGTCTTGGGCTCGGGTAACGGCGGGTGCGCAGTAGCGTTCGACTGGGCGCAACATGGCCACCGGGTCAGCTTGTTCGATTTCGAGACCTTTCCGGATCAGATTCGCGGCGTAAACGCAGTCGGTGGCATCTACGCGGAGGGAGAACTCGAAGGATTCGCCCCTATCCACTACGCCGGGCATGATATCAAAGATACCCTGAGTGAGGCCGAGCTGATCATCGCTGTTGGCCCCGCTTACAGCACGCTGCCTTTCGCCAAAGCTTGCCGGTCCCATCTCCGCAGGGGGCAGATGGTTCTGGTCTGCCCGGGTTCCTGCGCGGGGAGTCTAGAATTCAAGATTGGCGCCGGGCTGGCTCTTGGCGAATCAGCCGTTATCGTCGCGGAGACATCCACATTGCCCTACGCAGTCCGGACGCTTGGGCCGGCCCGGATCCACGTCTTTCTGAAACTCAAAGATGGTCTATTCGTTGCCGCCATCCCAGCCAGTGATACCCGGAACGTGCTGGACGCTCTTGCCAGTGTATACCCCGCTATGGCACCTGCAAAGAACATACTGCAGACCAGTCTCCAGAATGGAAACCCAGTCATTCATCCCGCGGTCAGCCTGTTGAACGCGGCCTTGATCGAACGCACACAGGGCGATTTCTACTTCTACGAAGAAGGTGTGACACCGGCAACCGGGCGACTGATAAAAGCCATCGACCAAGAACGGATCGCCATTGGCCAGCGGCTGGGCATTGAAGTCATCCCCGAACCAGAAATTGGGCACAGACAGGGGTATATGGAGGAAGCGACCTACGACCAGGGATATGCGAAGGCTCCCGGCTTTCGTGGTATCAGGGCTCCGAAGAGCCTGAATCACAGGTATATCGAGGAAGACGTGGGCTACGGTCTGGTGTTTTGGCAGACACTAGGGGAGCAAACTGGCGTGGAGACACCTAATATCGCGACCGTCATCCAACTGGCCTCCACCTTGATGGGACAGCATTATAGGTCCGAAGCTCCCCGGACTATGGAAACCCTGGGCCTGTCAGCGCATTCGGCTGATGAGTTAGGACAGCTGCTGGGATAGATTAGAAGACTCGAGAACGGCGCAGCGTCTAGATGCCTTCCAGGCATAGTAGCCATAGCCAGCCACTCCACGGAGCCCTTGCCGTTTGTCGCCAACACAGGTATAATGCCCGTATCGTGCCATTTCCACACCGGATCGGGGGCGCAGACCAAACACATTGCACAAGGAGAGGATAGATGGCTTGGGATGACGAAGACGATACCACAACATATCGGGTCTTGCTCGCCGAAGAGAGCAAGGCCTATTCGTTCCTTCCGGACAACCAGAGGCTTCCTGCCGGCTGGAGAGATGCTGGCTTTCGGGGCCGCAAGGAAGAATGTCTGAAGTATATCCAGGGGGCCTGGGCAGAGATGCGGTCACTGGACCTCCGCGAGATTGAGGAAAGGATTCGGCTACCGTAGGGCTGATGGCAACTGAGGTCGCCACACGATAGGACGAGTTGGCAAGAGCGCAACCTACCCCTCCGGTCGGAGATCGATGGCCAGGTCCGGCGCTGGCCACAGGACGCGTGGGCAGCTGCAAGCTTGAATCGGCTTGCCAACACCAAACCTGGCCAATAGGGTCAGTGAATACGAGCATCTAGTGATCGTCCGGGGCGTTGGGGGCCGAGTCTGGCACCGGCCAAATGGAGGTGGGTCAAATTCCAGGCATTTGTGCCCGCATTCACGCAGTTGGGGGAACAACATGAACCACCTGTTGCGCTTGCGTGAACGGCTGCGCACAAGACGCGAGAGGCGCAAAGAGGACCGACCTGAAGAGGCTCACGATCCCCTTGTCTGGCCAAAGGAGCCTCCGGCCGCAGCCTCGGAGGCTCCTGCCGCTGAGGCGGGGTTCAACGCAATGCTCTATACATGGCTCCACCGGCAATCTGTGTTCTACTGCTCAAGGGATCTGCTTGTTGACATCCTCCGCGCGCTTGCGCAAGAAGGGGATAGTGACGAGCGGGACAGAACAGGTGCTAGAGTGGGTGGAGAGCCAGCCAGAAGGCGTACTCCTGCTTTCTGACTCAGAGCCTCCAGACCGGCTAGTGGAGCGCAACCCGGGCATCGTGCTCGAACTCGCGGATGGGCATACATACCGGGGCCAGTCGAGTTTGCTATTGAGGTGCTTCTCGATGGCCAAGGTCCGTACCGAGTGCATTGCTTGTACTGCAGGAAGACGTACGAAGCCAGCGCGGTATCGATCGAGGAGTTCACGCACTCGTATTATCATCGCTTTCCACGGCCGACAAGTGCGGGGCGTGCCTTCGTGTGCCCAGAAAGACACCTCCTCTGGAGGATAACCGACGTCCTGTTTTGACTTGATCGGTTGTCGGACCTCCACCAAAGGACGATCGCATGACACTGGACGAATTCTTTTCCGGATTTGAGGAATCGCGCCGGTTGTTTGACTCGCTGCGCGCCGAGATCGAGGCGCTGGGTCCGGTCGAGGTTTGCGTGACCAAGAGCCAGATCGCGTTTCGCAGGGNNCGTTTCGCAGGGACAAGGCGTTCGCCTGGGCCTGGGTGCCGGACCGCTACCTGCACGGCGGGCACGCGCCGCTGGTGCTCACCCTATCCTTCCCCAAGCGAGATGCTTCCCGACGCTGGAAGGAGATCGTCGAGCCCGCGCCGGGACGCTTCACACACCATCTAGAGCTACACGCAGAAGCGGAGACCGATGACGAGGTCCGGCGCTGGCTGAGAAAAGCGTGGGAGGCCGCGGCGTAGTGTTGGCGATATGCTCACCTCCCTTTGGGAGCACTACCAGAGGCTGGCAGGAGGTCGCGGGTCTCACGGGTGCCCTGCACCAGAAGGCGTAGGGGTCTTGGACGGGGGAGGTTCGGGCGCAGACGGAGTAATGCCAGTGGGTACCGGAGTGATGTCAGTAGGTTCTGGCGTCGGGTGCCCCTCTACCGCGATGTCATCGCAGTAAATGGGCGAGATGTAGCCCAGCGCGTCGCGATACTGCACGCTCGCATAGTGCCCTATCCAGTTAATGTAAACCAGCACCGGGTAGTCTCGCTCCGGCACGAAGGGCTCCCACTCCAACTCGCTCATCTCTGGCTCGCGCAGACACCCACCGGACCGAAAGTGTGTTCTCATCTCTGTAACTGGGGCGAACGGGCTGGTCGCCGTGTACTCTACGGTGAGCGTAATGGTCTGCCCCACGTACCCCCCGGCGCAACATATGCCATTTTCGATCTCCACAGAACCCTGAACCGGGCGGTATGTGGTGTACCCGCGAAGGCTGAGGGGAAGATAGAGCTGGTGGCAGGTGCCGGCGACGGCCAGTTCGTCGGCGCCGATGTCAGGGCCGCACCACTGCGGCCGTGCATCTCCGTCGATGTCGGTGCGGACGCCCGTGTCTGCGCCGACGTCCAAAGCCGCGCTCCCAGGGAGGAGGTGATAGTCGCCAGCGGCCGGGCTGACGAAAGCAGGGAACCCACCGTGACTGCCCAGAAGCGTCACGTTGTCCCCCCGGTTCGTGCTCCTGTTTCTGTACCACAGGGTATCCCGAAACCTGACCACTGACTCGTCAATATTGAAGGCCAGTGTGTGACTGGCCACGATGGTGTTGGTGAAAAGGGCTGTGCTGGGGCTGCCCGCCGGATCGGCTCGCACATAGATCCCGCTGCCTTCGAAATACGGGTCTCCAGCGGGCATCTCGTTGCTCGCGATGGTCGTGTGCCACGCGCGCACCAAAGCGCCCTCCACATGGAGGCCCGGGCCCTCACTCCCAGACGCATTGTCCGCTATCACATTGTTGGTGAGTTGGGCCTCACCGCCCGTTACCAGCAACCCGCCGCCACCCGCACCAGCAACGTTCGAGCGAATGACGTTTCCGCTCAACTGCGCGGAGCCCTCGAGCAGGTAGAGCCCGCCGCCCCGTCCGGAGGCAGTGTTGGCCTCAATGGTACTGTTGCTGATGATCCACTCGCCCTGCAGCGAATAGAGCCCACCACCGGCCGCCGCCGTATTGTCGAGTATCAGGCTGTCGCTGAGCGTCGCCGAGGCTTGGAGGCCATAGATCCCACCGCCGGCATCGTATCCCAACGGGTCTCCGCCGAGTCCGGCCGCGTTTCCGGAAACAAGTCGCAGATCTTTGATCAGGGTGTTAGCTGCCAGGGCCTTGCCGGAGATGAAAAGCACGCGGCCTTGCTCACTGCCATCCAGGGTGGTAGGGTGAGCGTCCGGGTCCGCAGTGGACCAATCCTCCGGGGCATAGCCACCCTGGATGGAAACGGTCTTGCTGATATAGACCACTTGCGTGATTGTCGAGGAGCCCGGGTAGGCGGCAGGTGCGGGACGGTGGTGCAGATCGGTATAGACGCCTCCGGCGATCTTGATTACGTCGCCTTCATCGGCGGCATCCACCGCATACTGCAGCGTACGGCACGGCTCGCTCGGCGCTGTACAGATGCCGCGGTCGCTACCGGTCAGCGCGACGTAGCGTGTCGAACCGGGGACGCCGGCACGGCTGTTCAGTTGCAGCAGTAGAATTGCACAGAAGAGCAGGAGCAATACCGCCAGGCCCAGGAACAAGATCCGCCGCTGCACCATGATGAGACTCCCTTTTCCCCACGCTGGAGTGTCTTTGAAACTGAACACGGGCGTGTTCCACGACATCGCATAGACACTTGCAATGATAGCACAAGAGCCTTGGGATGACAAGCACCTATCTCTCAACTGGGGGATAACGGGCCCTGCTCCCCGGCCCGGCGCCTCGGGCACCAGATCCGGGTACAATAGATGCAAACAGGGATCAGGAATCTGCATGGGATATCAAATCGTTGAAGTAGAGCAGGACAGCGAGATCTGGAACGCCTTGCTGGACGTAGCGCCGTCGATGAGCGAGACCATAGTCAGGCACCTAACCCTGGAGATTGACTGGGCCAAGTCGAACCACATTCTGGTCGCCCTGTCAGATGACCAGCCGGTGGGCGTCCTGCGCTTTGTCGCGCAGCGGTTGGGAGAAGATGAAGAAAGGCCGCCCATCGTGTTCGAGGGGCAAACCCTGGTCGAGGGCAAAGTGATCGGTTTTGGCGTTGTGCCCGAAAATCGGAATCAGGGTATAGGGCGAGCCTTGCAGGAGAGAGCGGTCGAGCATGGGATCGCCGCTGACACCACCGGCCGCAATGAAGGTAGGCGATCCCAATTGGCTCTGGTGCAGGTTGGCTACCTCGTAGGTCAGGGTATTGGTGTGATCGATCAGAAGCTGTCCGGCATCCCATTCCAGACCGGCATATGCGTGGGTGAAGGAGATCAACAGGGTGTTGGTCAGCGTCACGGTCGTCCGGCGGCTGGAAGCGAGGCCCGAGGCTCTGGCATCCAGAAAGATAGGAGCCCCATTGTCGGTAGCGGTGATGTGAGCCGCATTCACCTCCAAACTGGTGTACCCATTGTTGTGAGCCAGGATGATCGATCCGTGGGGATTGGCGTTCCCGCTGAAGAGGAGGTTGGTCAGCCAGACCAGAGGCGTGTGGAAGCCATCTGTCTCCAGATATAGGGTCGTGCCCGAGTCTTCGGTGGTTTGGTTGTCCTGGAACAGCGTCCGCTCGATCCACACCGCCCCGCCGTCCACGCCGATGGGGATGTGGGCCCCACTCCCAGAAGACGCCGTGTTGCTGACAAACTCGGTATCCTGTATGAACAACTGGTCAGAGGCGTTATAGGACCTGAGGCCACCACCCCATTCCTGGGCATGGTTCTCCTGAAACACACTGTGGGTTATGGTGATCGGCTGCCAGATGCCGTCTGCGAACAACCCTCCGCCCTGACCCCCGTGGGCTGGCGCGCTGTTGCTGATGACGGCCGTGTTCTCGATACGGACCCCGGGACCCTGGCTGGGGACCATATAGATGTAGATGCCGCCGCCGTGGCTGTGGTCGTTGGAGCCGGCCGTGTTGTCGGTGACGATACAGTCGCGCAGGGTAAAGTGGCTCCAGGTGGCATATAGCCCCCCGCCGCAGTCAACGTCTTCGTCTTCGTGACAGACCTGCCAGCCGCCTCCAATGGGGTTGCCCAGCCCGGTGTAGTCGCCGCCGGTAACCGTCAAGCCCTCCAGGGTCACGTCCGGTGCGTCGGTGGACAGGCCGACAAGAGAGATGCCACGCCCGTACCCCTGGGCATCAATGATGGTAGGGTTGGCCACAGGATCTGGATCTGCATTCCAGTCAGCGGCGGTATACCCGCCGCGCAGCGTGAGGCTGCGGGTGATAAAGACCACCTGGGTATGGGCATAACCCGTCCGGCTATCCACCACCTCCTGCACATTGGTGTAGGTCCCGGCGGCGATCCGGATCTCGTCGCCGTCACTCGCGCCGTTCACCGCGTCCTGGATGTGGCAGAAGGGATCGCCCTCCGTCCCGGCACCGGGGTCGGGGCAGGTATCGTCGTCCACATAGATGGTACTCTGCGCCCGCGCCGGGCCCACCGGCGCCAGGTACAGGCCAATCACCAGCACCAGGCCCAATCCCACAGCCAGCACAACCATGAGATGACGGATCTTCTCGGAGTGGGTCTTCATCGTCTTCTCCTTTGCAGGGTACAAGGAAAGCGTAGGCGGCACCGGGGATGCGGCTATCTGGCTTGAGAAGCAAGCTGGTCGTTCGGACGGGGGGGGCGATGAGCGCCGCCGCCGATTCGGCGCTCGTCTTGTCACAGGCAAGTGGATTGTATCACACCCCTGCGGAATTCGCAACCGGGCAGCTTCAGCCTCTCCCTCAGCCTCGGGCCAGGTATTAGGGCGAGTCCTCGCACGGGCTCTTGCCGTTCATCGCCAACGCGAGTATAATGCCCATATCGAAACCTTTCCGCAGAGCTTGGGGCACAACCATAATGGACGGGGAAAGGACTCGAAAAGGGAATCTTGCCGGAGGGCGGTGAACATGGAACTTGGCGCATTCTCAATCAGCTTGACTGTTACGGATATCGGGGCTTCGAAGGACTTTTATGAGAAGCTCGGCTTTGAGGTCTTTGGCGGGGACATCTCACAGAACTGGTTGATCATGAAGAACGGCGATCACGTGATCGGTCTCTTTCAGGGGATGTTCGCAAAGAACATGTTGACCTTTAATCCCGGATGGGACAGCGATGCTCGCGAGCTCGACAGTTTTACGGACATCCGCGATCTACAGCGCCTCCTCAGGGAGCGAGGCGTGGAGTTCATGAGCGAGGCGGACGAGAGCACGACAGGGCCCGCCAGTTTTGTCGTGGTGGACCCTGACGGAAATCCTATCCTCGTCGACCAGCACGTCTAGGCCCGCAACCTCTGGACCGCACGCCACGAAACTGAAAAGTTCAGCGATGTGGCGGGGATGACCAAGTCTTTGTACGACAGGCCCGGTGACATCGGGCCATCGGGCGGCGCAGCTTCCGCCAATCAGGAGGGCATAATGAAGACGATTGACACCCATGGTTCATTTGACGATGCACTCGCTGGATCGAGCGATCGCGTGCAAGGGATCGCCAGGCGCCTGCGGGAATTGATCGCGGACGTGTATCCTGACGTGGTCGAGGTGCCCTGGCCCAAGCAACGGATCATTGGGTACGGCGTCGGCCCCAAAAAGATGTCCGAGCATTTCTGCTACATCGGAGCGCATCGCGAGTATGCCAACCTCGGCTTTTACTATGGCACCGATCTGCCAGATCCAGAGGGGCTGATGGAGGGCACGGGCAAGAAGCTGCGGCATATCAAGGTCCGGGATGCTGAAGGGATTGGCCAGTCGCCCCTCCGGAACTACATACAGCTCGCATTGGACGAACGGAAGCAAGCCCTGGGGCTCGAGAAATGAGCATATTGCGTGCAATCGGCGGCACACCGTTGATCGAGCTTTCCCGGATCGTGCCGGACGGTTCGGCCCGCATCGTCGCCAAGATCGAGTCGTCCAATCCGACCGGGAGCATGAAGGACCGGATGGCCCTGGCCGCGATCTCGGCCGCAGAGGCGGATGGAAGGCTGCGGCCCGGGGGAACCATCGTCGAGTATACCAGCGGGACAACGGGCATCTCCCTGGCCTTTGTCGCCGCCGCGCGTGGCTACCAGATGCACATGGTCTACTCGGACGCCTTCAGCGAAGAGAAGGACCTCATGATGCGGGCCCTGGGCGCCGAGGTGATGGTGGTCCCGAGCTATGGTAGGGGCATAACCGAAGACCTGATCAAGCGCATGATAGAGACGGCGAGAACACTCAGCGAGCAGCCCGGCCATTGGTGGGCTGACCAGCTCAACAACCGGGATGCCGTCGCGGGATACCTGCCCCTCGGAGAGGAGATCTGGGAGCAGACAGGCGGGAATGTCGATGCCTTTGTCCACGCCGTTGGCACGGCGCACTCGCTGCACGGCGCGGTACAGGCTCTGCGCAGCCACAAGGAGGACTTGCTGGCGGTCGCCGTCGAACCGGATGAATCGGCAGTCCTTTCGGGGGCGGAATCGGGATCGCACAATATCGAAGGGATCGGCATCGGCTTCCTGCCCCCTCTGTGGGAGCCCGAGGCTGTGGACGAGATCGTGCGGGTGCCAACGGCCGAGGCCAAGGCAATGGCCAGAAAGCTGGCCCAAAGGGAAGGCATCTTTGCCGGTACATCATCGGGCGCGAACGTCGTCGCCGCGCTGAGGGTTGCCCGGCGCCTCGGTCCTGGCGCCACGGTGGCAACCATTATCGTGGATTCGGGGTTGCGCTATCTGAGTACAGACGTCTACCGCTAGGGAGCATACCGGCACTTTCGCTAGCCTCGCCCTTACGTTAGGGCACACCGGCCATCAGATTTCCGTATTGCTCATGGTTCGCAAATGTGATATGATGTACACTGGGTCTGCATTGCGCCCTGGCAGGCCAGACCGTGGACAACCCCTGTCTCTGAAGCAGCACCCAAGGCAGGTCGATATCTTTGAGATCCGAGAGGTATCCAAATGACCGATACAGAGACAACGAATACCCAAGAACAAGCATACAAGCCCAGTTTGATCGATCGGTTCACCGATTGGGTTGAGGGACTGCCGGTACGGGGTTGGATCTTTTACCTGGGCTTTGCAGTTATCCTGATCCTGTGCCAGGTGATCTTTCTCTGGCTAGATGATGGTCTGACCAAGGCTGAGGAACTGCTGCCGGTCATCATCTATAACGGGTTGCTCACGCCTTTCGTCCTGGCCCTGATCCACCTTTTTGACCGCCAGGCCGTGACCGCCCTGGAGACCATGAGGCCCACGCTGGAGATGACCGAGGCAGAATTCGACGGGTTCCGTTACAGGCTCGCGAACATGCCTGCCGGCGTGACGCTGATCGCCGGCCTGATCATGATGATCCTCGTGATCCTCATGGAACAGGTGTCGACCCTGCCGGTCAGGTACGAGGCCCTGGAGCAGCTACCCGTTTTCATGGTCGTCTTTCAGATCGTGGACAAGAGCTCCGCGTTCCTGCTTGGCGTGTTTGTCTACCACACCGCCAGGCAACTGCGCATGGTCAATGCCATCAATTCGAACTATACTCGGGTCAACCTGTTCAACCTGGGGCCCTTGCAGGCGTTTTCGAAACTCACGGCGTCAACCGCGGTGGGGCTGGTGGCTGGGATCTATGGCTGGATGTTGATCAACCCCGACCTGCTGGCGGATCCGGTAAGCCTGGCCTTTGTGGGACTGTTTACCGTCCTGGCGATAGGGGTCTTTATCTGGCCGCTATACGGCACCCACAGGCTCATGGAGATGGAAAAGGCCAGGATGCTCCACGAACTCGATCTCCAATTCGAGGCCGCCCTTTCGATGTACAGTCAAAGTTTCCGTGAAGATGACTATGCTGCGATGGAAAGGCTGAACCCGACCATAAGCAGCCTGGAGATCCAGCACCGGAGAATCTCGGCCATCCCCACCTGGCCCTGGAAACCAGAAACCGCCCGGCTGGTGCTCACCGCGATCGCACTCCCCCTGATCCTAACGATCCTTCAATTGCTGGCTGCACAGGCATTTGGCTGGTAAGGCCACATGGGATGAAACCGGTGTCTCCAGCCTGGACGGACTCTTGATCATGTTGCTTCTGATCCCGAGCGTTCTCATCAGGATCAAGATTGAGGAGAGGCTGCCAATCGACGAGTTCGCGAGGAGTACCAGGCATATAGAAAACACACACGCAAGCTGATCCCTTTCATCTTTTGAATCTGAGAAAAGATGCTCATTGATGCCCACTCCCACGTAGACAGATTCGAGCTTGTAGATGAGCAGGCGCTGGGGTCTGCGCTGGCCGTGATCTCTGAACAAAAGATCCTGACCATCAGCAATTCGATGGATCTACCATCCTACCAGCGAAACCTGGAGATCAGCGCGATGTGCGATTTGGTGGTACCCACGTTCGGTGTCCATCCGTGGCATGCGCCTGAAAATGTCGACTGTCTAGATACCTTGTCCGGAGCCATCGAGCAGAGTCCAATGCTCGGGGAGATTGGGTTAGACCATCACTTTGTCCAAGACACTTCCACCTATCCCGCCCAAAGGAAGGTGTTCGAGTTCCTCTTGAGTGCAGCCAGGGAACAGGACAAGATCGTAAACCTGCATACGAAGGGGGCCGAAAGGGAAGTCCTGGACCTGCTGGATCAATACGATATTCGCCGCGCGATTGTGCACTGGTATTCGGGGCCGCTGGACATCTTTGGGGAGATGGTGGCCAGAGGGGCGTACTTTACCGTGGGGATCGAGGTTCTCCACTCGGAACATGTGCAGATGATTGCGCGAGAGATACCCTCGAATCAACTGCTCACGGAGACGGACAACCCTGGCGGACCTAAGGGATTCATAGGCAAGCCTGGCATGCCCGCGCTTTTGCAGGATGTCGTTCGTGGAATCGCCATGGCAAGGGGAACCACAACCGAGTCGATTGTCCAGATGGTCCGGGCCAACATGCTGGACTTGATTCAAGACGACCAGCGGCTCTCAGGAATGCGCGCGGTTCTGGAAGAGGACAACGGCTAGCCCTCCCAGGCGGAGAATATCAGCGTGCCGTTGTGCCCGCCAAAGCCAAACGAGTTGGATAGTGCCGTGCGAGGGCGAGCCTCCCGCGCCTGGTTGGGCACGTAATCCAGGTCGCAGTCCGGATCGGGGGTCTCGTGGTTGATGGTGGGATGGATCACGCCTGTCTCCAAGGACTTGATGCAGGCGATCGCCTCCACCGCGCCGGCAGCGCCCATAAGGTGCCCGATCATCGACTTGGTCGAGCTGATCGGTATGCCATAGGCATGCTGGCCGAACAGCTCGCGGATGGCCCGCGTCTCTATGACGTCGTTGAGGGGCGTGCTGGTGCCGTGGGCGTTGATATAGTCGATCTCCTCCGGCTCAAGACCGGCGTCGTCCAGGGCGCGCCTCATCGAAAGGATCGCGCCCGCCCCCTCCTTGTCGGGAGCGGTGATGTGAAACGCATCTGTGCTGGCGCCGCAGCCGAGAACCTCGGCATAGATGCGCGCCCCGCGCGCCCGCGCCCGGGCCAGGCTCTCCAGGACGAGCACGCCGGCGCCCTCGCCCAGGACAAAGCCATCTCGATCCGCGTCAAAGGGACGGCTGGCCCGCTCTGGTTCGTCATTGCGCCGCGAGACGGCCTGCATATTGCCAAAGGCGGCCAGAGACAGGGGATGCATTCCAGCCTCGCTGCCACCGCAGAGCACCGCGGGGGCCGCACCTGTTCGTATGAGCCTCGCCGCCTCGCCGATGGCGTGGGTGCCGGTAGCGCAAGCCGAGACCACCGACAGCGTAAGGCCATGGAAACCGTGCCGGATGGCGATCTCGCCCGCCGCGGCATTGGACATCATCATGGGTATCATCAGAGCGCTGACCCGCCGCTCGCCCCTGTCGCGCAGAACATCGGCGCCGTTCAGCAGCGTCGTGATCCCGCCTACCGCCGTGCCCAGCAGCACGGCCGTGTTGCGCCTGATATCGCTAGCGTCCAAGTCCAACCCGGCATCAGCTATTGCCTGGTCCGAAGCGATCAGGGCCATCTGGCCGAAGCGATCGATCCGCCTGGCCCCCTTGCGTCCGAGCAGGCCGGCCACATCCAGGTCCTTGACCTCCGCCGCGATGCGCACGGCATAGCCGGTGGCGTCATAGGCCGAGATCGGTCCCACGCCCGACCGGCCGGCAACCAACCCGTCCCAGTAGGCCGGCACATCGTTGCCCAGAGGGGTCACTGCCCCGAGCCCCGTAACCACCACTCGTTCGGACATGCTGCTCACTCCCCGTCCTCTTCGCTCTGCGCCAAGGCGCACTTGTGCAACTCGTATACAAGAACACGGCAGGGCGCATTCAGATGCGCAGACCGGGCTATTCACGCACCCTGCGACGAGCCGGACCGCGCATAGCCCACCTGGCAGCTTGGCCTGGTTGCCTAGTCCACCGAAACTGGCCACATAGCCGATAGGGAATCGCCCAGGTAGCTGATCCCAACTGGGGCCCTGTATGATATAGTCGGTGAGGAGCCTGGTCGCCCAGGCTCCCCGAGCAAATCCTATGACAAATGCACAACGAGGAGAAAGCTGATGAGATACCGAGTCAGGAAGAAGACGACCGGGGCGAAGGGCGGGCTGCTCCTCGCTGCCATGGTCGTTGTGCTGCTACTGGCAGGCTGTGGCCAGCCTGCCGCGTCACCGCCGCCGATGGCTGAGGTGGAGCCGGAACTGGCCCAAGCGCTGCAGGACACGCTGGACAGCGCCTTTGAAGCCAGCGGCGCCATAGGGGTTTCGGTCGCCGTGATCATGCCCGGCGAGCGGCTCTGGACCGGCGTGAGCGGGGACTCGCATCCGGGGCAGCCGGTCACCGAGGAGATGTTGTTCGACATGGGCAGCGCCGGCAAGATGCTCGCCGGCCCGCTGATGCTAGACCTGGCGGAAGAGGGTCTGCTCTCGCTGGACGACCCCATAGACAAGTACATCGATCCCCCGCCGGGCGTCGACGGATCGATCCCGATCCGCTTGCTGCTGAACCACACCAGCGGGCTGGCGAATATGGTCGAGCATCCAGACTCCCCTTTCCGCACTCCCTACAATGAGATCGATTTCGAGCGCTGGTGGACGATCGACGAGATCTTTACCGAGCTTGGCAGCGAGCCCTACTTTCCTCCCGGCGAGGGCTGGCACTATAGCCAGGCCGGGTACCAGATCGCGACCCTGATCGTCGAGGAGGTAACCGGCTCGACCATGGCGGAGCAGATCCAAACTCGCTTGCTCGATCCGCTGGGCATCCAGGGCATGATTTTGGACTTTTCCAAGCCGCTGCCGGCAGACGTCACCATCGCCCACGCCTGGGTCGACACCGAGGGAGATGGAAGCCCCGAGGACGTATCCGACCGGTCCAGGAACTGGATCGCCTCCCTGTCCCGCATTCTCACCTACACCACGGCGGAGGACTTTGCCCGGTGGGGGCACGCGTTGTTCGCCGGCCAAGTCCTCGAACCCGACTCGCTGAGCCAGATGCTGACCTTCCACCGGCCCAAGGACTATGGCAACGAGCCGCCCATCTTTGCCGGGTATGGGTTAGGCGTCCTGGAGTGGGTTCCCCAGATCCTGCGCGGCGAGCAGGGATATGGGCACAGCGGCAGCATCCCTGGATACCGGGCGTTCCTGGCCCACCTGCCGGACCGTGGAATCACGCTCGCTATACTGAGCAACTGCGACAAAGAGGAAGAACTGGCGATGATGATCGACAAGTTGCTGGCGGTGGCCCTGGATAGTCCAGAGCAGAGTGCATCCGCAGAGTAGTGGCTTGATCTGGCCCGACCTGCATCAGTGCAGGCGTGCTTGACAGCAGTCTTGGGCGCTGGTATCATGCACGTGCGACAACAATACATGTGGGAGAGACAACGCATGAAGATGGATGCAACAACCACGATAGCCCGGCCGGTCGAAACCGTGTGGGCATACGTAGGTGACCCAGCAAACGACGTCAACTGGCGCACTGGGATCACCGAGTCCGGCCTGCACTCCGACGGCCCCGTCGGAATCAACTCGGTCGGATACGTCCGGGTGGGAGACGCGGAGGCCAGATGGAAGGTAATCTCTTACACCGCAGGCTCGAGTGTGAGTGTGGATTGGGAGTTTTTGGACGGCCCTTATCGCGGAACGGGCGGGTATCGCCTGGTGCCGGCCGATAGCGGCACCCAGTTCACACTGGTCGCCGACGTGAAACCAACAAACTGGCTCAGGTTCCTGGGCCCCATCTTCCCCTGGATTGGGCAGCGCCAGAACCAGCGGGATGTCGAAAAGCTCCGCGAGATCCTGGAATCGACACCAGAGTGAGCCGTTCCATCATCGTGGAGCACAAAGTGCCTGGCGCAAGTAGCTAGGCAGCTCCACTGGCGCCCTGATCCTGCCTCTCCCCATGCCAAGGTGACCGGAGCAACACAAAAGCCAGGATCGCAGCACTGACGAGTACCCCGGCCAAAGTAACCAGTAAGGGCTGGCCCACCGCGAACCCGACGCCGTAGGCCGTGGCGATGGCCATGGTCACGGGCGCCGACGCCTGCAGGAGGGGCTTTCTCCATCGCTCGAACCCGGCCGTCCCGGCCTCCGATTGGGGCGATGCTTCGGCACGGCGGAGCGCCACGAGGAACCCGATCAGGAGCGCGGGCCTGAGCAAGTTGGCCACGTTCTGCAGCGTATTGCCCGGGGCCAGGTTGCCCGTGGCCACAATATCCATCAGGTGAACAATGGTCGCGCCAAAGGCGAATACCGTTGCGGCGATGACGGTGGCCTCGCGAAAGCCGTCGCGACGGCTGGTAGCCACGAGCCCGAGGGCGCCGATGGCCAGGTTGGCGAACGCCACCTCGAGCTGAAAGGGGCTGCCGGCCTCCCAACCGATCGACTCGGCCACGATGTCGGAGAGAAAAAAGTGGGCCAAAAAGTTGGCAATGCCGGCCCCGGCCACGCCGATGGCAAAGAGAAAGATCAGAACGGTCTCGAGCCTCCGCTCTCTGGACGAGACGGACTTGTCAACCAGGATGACAGCCCCGGCGAGCAGCAGGGGCACAAGGGTAAAGATAAAGACACGCAGCCCGACGGTCGCCATGGTGAACCCACTATTAATTTCAATATAGCTCAATTATATCATGACAAACCCCAACTGTCAAGCACCCTACTGATAGCAGAGAAGCGCGCTTGATAGGTATGAGCGCCATCGTCATCCTATCAAGCGCGAATTCCATGAGAACCCTCGGAACGACACACTGTCTTCACCAACTTGGTTACGGAAGTGCTTGAATCCATGTCTCCATGGTGCTGTGATATTCCGGCAGATTGGTAAACACGTGCGCCGAGTTGGGGAGCACAACGATCTGGTAGTCCTGGTTCCCGGCTGCCTGCAGGGCAGCCTCGTACGCCTCTGCACCCTGGACCGGATCGATGATCGTGTCCTTCTCGCCATAGATAGCAAGCACGGGGATGGTGGTGTGCTCGATGATGTCCATCGGATCGATAAAAATGTCCCAATCTCGAGGCACGGGCTTCCACCGCTTCTCCTCCGTGATCTCCAGATCGTAGCGCGAAGTGACCTGCGGGATGCCCATCAGGACCTCCACGGCCTCGCGGTATTCGTCATAGTCCGTAGCCTTTCGCTGCTGCGCCCAATACCGCTCGACGAGGGCTGCCTCTTCTTCCGTTCCGCCGTCGGCCAGCACCTGTTGCGAGATCATGTAGGCCCCCTGCTCGATGCCGTCCTCCGCGCCGCCACTGACTACGATCATAAAGGCGACGTCGTCCCCGAGTTCGAGCGCCAGGGGCATCACCCACCCCGCCTGGCTGATCCCCCACAGACCGATCCGGCCGGGGTCGATCCTTGGGTGTTCGGCCAGGACCCCGATTCCGTCGGCCAGAATCTCGGCTCGCTCGGTCACCGCG
>JABAHP010007911.1_pt1 | contig 19155 bp, 14 predicted proteins | sample 7062081 | NCBI WGS metagenome assembly JABAHP01 (sample SAMN14534357, study PRJNA622989) | marine sediment metagenome | biome: marine biome [ENVO:00000428]; feature: marine pelagic biome [ENVO:01000023]; material: deep marine sediment [ENVO:00002113] | place: India: Gulf of Kutch | collected...
GGCGCATGGAGTGGGGGCCGCGGGCACTGGGCAACCGGAGTATCATCGCCGATCCCAGGCGAGGGGACATGAAGGACATTCTCAATGCGCGCATCAAGTACCGCGAACCGTTCCGGCCCTTTGCTCCATCGATCTTGGGAGAGGCTACACGGGACTACTTTGACCAGTCCTATCCCGATCCCTTCATGATCAAGGTCTACAACGTCCTGCCTGAGAAGCAAAGCGAGATCCCGGCTGTGACGCACGTGGACGGCACAGGACGGCTACAGACGGTACATCAGGATACCAATCCGCTCTACTGGCAACTGATCAACGAGTTTGACAAGCAGACCGGCGTTCCGGTCGTGCTGAACACGTCCTTCAACGAAAACGAGCCCATCGTCTGCACGCCGGAAGAGGCTATCGAGTGCTATATGCGCACCAAGATGGACGCGCTGGCGATCGGTAACTATCTTGTGATAAAGGGTTAGCTCAGACCAGCGGCGGCCTGAGCAGGCTTGGCGCGCCCGTTCAGTGATACCTATGGCTGAAGCAAGCAAGCAGTACCGGTGGGCTGTGCTGAACCAATCGCAGGGCCCTGCGTTTCAACAGATGCTGGAGCGGCTCTCAGATGAGTTGGGATCATGCTTGCTCTTCACTGGCATGCCCTTTCCTATGGAGGACGGAAAGCTGGACGTCCAGGCTGCATCGGCGTATGATCGCAGGAATTTGCCCAGGCGTCTCTGGTCCTGGATGCGCTTTGCCCTGGTGAGTTTTGCCGGTGTGCTGCGATTGCCAGGCCAGCCATTCCTGTTGGTGGTGACAAACCCGCCATTCTTGCCGCACGTCGCCTGGATCGCCCACAAGCTGCGCGGCAACCCCTACGGCTTGCTCGTGTGGGACATCTATCCCGACCACGTGATCAAGATGGGCTGGATCCGCACGAATGGGCTTGTCGCCCGGCTGTGGAATCGAGTGAACGCCCGGGTCATGCTTGATGCCAGGGTGGTCATTACGCTCGGTGACCGCATGCGCGAGGCGCTGGAGAGACAGCTAGGGCGCAACGCTGCCGAACTTCAGATTGACGTGATCCCAAACTGGGCCGATACCAATTTGTTGCGGCCCATGGCCAAGCCCGAGAACCGATTCGCTATGGAGCATGACCAGGTCGACAAGGTCACTGTGCTCTACTCCGGCAATATGGGGATCACACATGGGTTGGAGACGCTTGTTGAGTCTGCTGGGATGCTGCGGGGCGATCCGCGCATTTCATTCTTGTTGATCGGCGATGGCTTGGGACGAGAGCAGATCGAGGGAAAAGTCGTCGCATCGGGCCTGTCCAACGTGAAGCTGCTGCCGCGACAGCCGTGGGAAAACCTGCCCCATTCCCTGGCCGCCGGAGACATCGCCGTTGTGACCCAGGCTCCAGGTTCGGAGCACCTCTCGCTGCCGAGCAAGGTCTACTCGCTGATGGCCGCGGGTTGTGCGGTCGTGGCCTGTACGAACGGTGAGAGTGATCTGGCGGAACTGGTCAGAACCCGGAAGCTGGGATCCGTCTGTGCTCAAGGCGATGCCCCAGCGGTGGCGGAGGCGATTTCTCATCTGGCATCGAATGAGGGTTTCCTGGCGGAGTGCCGAATGCGCGCGCGAAACGCGGCGGTCGAGCAGTACAGCCTCCAAGCGGTTCGAGAGCGGCTTCTCGCTGCGCTGGCCCAAGCGATAGCATAGGCCAGCAGGCGGACCGAGCCCATCGAGTCCGGGGTGGCGAGGGGTGTGCGATGATCTATGGGGAACTGACGCGTCTGCGAGCCCTGACGACGGCTGATCTGCCGGCGCTGGTCGAGTGGCGCAATGACCGGGAAGTCAAGGCTCTTTTGGGTGGATGGTCGTTTCCAGTTTCTTTGGAAGCTGAGCAAGAGTGGTTCGAAAAGGCGCGCCACTCTCGTTCCACCCAGAGGTTGGCGATAGAGGTATTGGCTGATGGTCGCTACATCGGCAACATTGGCCTGTACGAAATCGACTGGAAGGATCGAAAAGCCGAGTACGGCATCCTGATTGGCGACAAAGCTGCCTGGGGCAAGGGATACGGCCTGGACGCGAGCACTGCCCTGCTGGCGTACGCATTTTGCGAACTCAATCTCCATCGCGTTTTCCTGAGGGTGCTGGCCCACCATGAGCGGGCGATTCGCCTTTATCAGAGGATCGGGTTCCGAGAAGAGGGACGGCTCCGCCAAGATGTCTTTCGAGGCGGAACATACCGGGATACGCTTGTGATGGGATTGTTGGCCTCGGAGTTCGCTGGATGAAGGTGTCTGGGCCTGGCATAGGGAGCGAATTCGGATTATCCAGAGCCGGGGGATACCTGTTCTCCGTTTCCCGGTGCATACCTGATCCGGCTCCCAATCGAGTGTCTTACGTTGCCAATGGCCGTGCTGCGATTGGCCTCGTTGTCAGGCATCTCCGGCGGACAACAAGAGATGGCAGGGATAGGGCCTTGCTGCCAGCCTATCTCTGTCACTCTATGATCCAGCCCTTCCTGGAACATGGATTGCGGATCGACTTTTACCCTGTCGCTGACGATCTGTCTATCAGGCCCACTGAGGTCGTCGAGCGGCTTGACGATCGCACCCTGGTCGTGCTGTGGATGCACTATTTCGGGTTCGGCCAAGCCGAGAGTCTTGCTCCTGCGATGGAGGAGAGTCAGCCCCACGTAGCGATTATTGATGACAGGACGCACATGCTCGGCACCGACCTGCACGCGGGGCAGTTGGTTTCTGATCAGTCTATTGCCCTATACAGCCCTCGCAAGTGGGGAGCCTTTCCCGATATCGGCTTGGTGACTTGGCCGGACATACCGGCACTGCCGGAATCACTGCCTCGCCTCGTGGACAGATCGTACGATCACCGCTATGCGTTTTGGCGTCTGGTCGGTCTCTTGCTTCGGGCTCTCTTCTTTGCGCTGCCGGTGGAGGCCCTGCGCTGCCCGTCTCTGAGTCCTTTGCGCAAGGCGGACGCGCTCCTGGACCAGCGCATATGTGTAGGCAGGGCATCACCTGTGTCCCGGTTTCTGTGGCGTCACTGGAGGTGGACAGAGATGTGGCGCATAAGAAGAGCCAACTTTCGGTATCTCCTGGACAGCTGGGCAGCACCAGAGATCAGACCCCTGTACCGGGAGCTGCCCGATTCGGTTTGCCCTCTGGGCTTTCCTATTCGTACTCCCAACCGGGAGGAACTGCGTCAGCGCCTGATCTCAAGGTCGATATTCCCTCCCATCCACTGGGTGCGCCCTGCTCAAGTCCCGGCGCAGGACTTTCCGAGAGCGGCTGCGCTGGCTGAAGAGGAGTTGACCATACCGATCGACCAACGATACGGTCTCGGGGAGATGGACCGTGTTCTAGAAGTGTTATGCCAGACTTGACGCGAGGGCAGCAACCTGCTGCGCCAACAGGATTCACCTGGGAGGTCAAGCGTGTGATGGACGTAGCGGTCGCCGCGGCTGGCCTGCTTCTACTGGCGCCCCTTTTCTTGTTGCTGTGCTTGCTGATCGTTTTCGAGTCCGGCTGGCCTCCTCTCTTCACCCAGACCAGAGTCGGTAGGGGGGGGCGCCGTTTCCGGCTGTACAAATTTCGAACTATGGTAGTAGGCGCACAGGAGATCGGGGCAGGGCTGTACTTTGAGCGGGACGACCCTCGGATTACCCGCTTTGGCAGCTTCCTACGTCGATATAGCCTGGACGAGGTACCCCAGCTTTTGAATGTACTGGTTGGTGATGAATCGCTAGTAGGTCCTCGGGCGATGGTTCCCGAGATCGCACAGAAGCTGGAGCCCGGTCAGGATCTGCGCCACCGGGTGCGCCCTGGCATTACGGGATGGGCTCAGATCAATGGGCGCAATACCCTGACATGGTCCCAGCGGGTGGTCTTGGATAATCAATACATCGACGACTGGTCGCTACTCCTGGATCTGCGCATTCTCGCGCTTACCGTCCCGACCGTTCTTACGTCAGCCGGGGTCCGGGTTGACCAGGGGGTGGCGGACGTAGATGACCTGGACAAGCTTTAGCCATGAGAGCAGATCTTGAGTGCTTGAAGGTGCTTTCCACTGAACAAGGGGGCCAATGGCGCTCTCTCTTGCCTGCTGGACAAAGCGCCTTTGGCTGCTGGGAGTTTGCATCCATCGTTGAGAAGCACAGAGATGTGGCCGCCCGGCTAATTCTGCTCGGGTCCCCGGGTGGGAACGGGCTTGTGGTCTATCCTCTGTTCCTGCGAGCCATTTCGTCGCTGCCGTTTGGGGCCAGCGTGCCAGGCGCGCAATGGGATGCTGCATCGCCAGAGTTCACGGGCCCGCTGCTCTTGGAGTCGAACACTGCAAAGACCGGCGCAGCGTTTCGGGAGTGTTTGGAGCGTTATTGCCAGGAAGGCCAGATTGTGACCGAGTTTGCCCACCTTCATCCCTGGAGGTCGGCCCCAGGCGCCCAGCGGCCCGAGAATGTGCATCGGGATCGGGAGATTGTGTATGTGGACCTTGCCCAGTCCGCGACGGACCTGTGGGAGAGGTCACTTACGTACGCCTGCCGCAAGAATATAGCGCGAGCCCGCCGCGGGAATGTTAGGGTATTTGCTGCTGAGACTCCGGAACAGATCCGCCAGTTCCACCAGATCTACATCCACACCATGGAGCGCAACCGAGCACAGGCGAGATACTATTACCCCTTGCAGTTCTTCATGGACGTATTCGAGCAGATGCCCAAGAACGCCCGGTTCGCCCTCGCCGAGCACGGTGGCAGGATCGTGGCAGGAACCCTCTTTCTCTATGATGACCAGGATGTGTATTCTTACCTGGGTGGTGCCTACAGCGGCGACCAGCGTGTCCGTCCCACGAACGCCGTGATCTATCACACGATACTATGGGCGCAGGATCTGGGCAAGAAGAGGCTGATTTTGGGGGGCGGATACAGGCCCAATGATGGCATCTTTCGCTTCAAGGCAAGCTTCTCGCCATTGCGCGCCGCGTTCAGCGTCTACCGACAGATACATATGCCCGATCAATACGAAGCCTTGTGCAGGAGGTGGGCTGCCTACACTAGAACCGGTCGTGAGCAGAGTAGGTATTTTCCCCTGTATCGCTCTCCGCTTGGGCAGTCGAGGTAGTTTACAAGATGTCGCTCATACCCATGTCGTCTCCAGACCTAACCGACTACGAGATCGAAGCTGTTAACGACGTTCTCCGAACCGCTCGTCTCAGCATCGGCCCTCAGCTTGAGGGATTCGAGCAGGCGATGGCTTTGTATGTGGGGGCTGCGCACGCGGTTGGGGTAAACTCGGGCACCAGCGGTCTGCATCTGGCCGTGATCGCGGCTGGCGTTGACGATAGAGGTCATGCTGACCGGGAGGGTAGGCCAGACCTGGTGATCACCACCCCATTCTCCTTTGTCGCCTCGGCCAACTGCGTGCTCTACCAGCGGGCTGTACCGATCTTTGTGGACGTAGACCGCGCCACCGGGAATATCGATCCGGACCTGGTTGCCGAGGCAGCGCATGACCTTACAGCTGGCGCCAGCGCCGCCCAGCGCTGGCTGCCTCCAGCCATGCGTGACTGGCAGTCGGGACTGGGCATACTGCAGGCGATTCTGCCAGTGCACGCGTTTGGACAGCCTGCTGACATGGATCCGATTCTGGAGGCTGGCGCCCGCCACCAGATCGCCATCATCGAAGATGCCTGCGAGGCGCTTGGCGCGGAGTACAGAGGGCGCAAGGCCGGAACCCTGGGAGATGCTGCCGTCTTTGCTTTCTACCCCAATAAGCAGGTGACCACCGGAGAAGGGGGCATGATCGTCACTGGTGACGCAGCGTGGGCAGACCTGTTTCGCAGCCTGCGCAACCAGGGTCGAGATGTGTTTGATGCCTGGCTGTGCCATTCTCGCCTGGGATTCAATTACCGGCTGGACGAGTTGAGCGCTGCTCTGGGTTTGGCGCAAGTGCGACGCATCGACGAGTTGTTGGCCAAACGAGAGCAGGTTGCCGACTGGTACAACGAGCGCCTGGCAGGAATCGAACTAGTTGAGCGACCACACCTCGCACCGACGACGAGCCGCATGTCATGGTTCGTCTATGTGGTGCGCATCAAGCCTCCAGCCTCGCGCAGCGACGTGATGCAGGCGCTGGCTGGTAAGGGGATTCCCACCCGGCCTTACTTCTCACCGATCCACCTTCAGCCCTTCTATCGCCGGCAGTTTGGCTACGAGCGCGGCGAATTGCCGGTGACCGAGTTTCTGGGTGACGTTTCGCTGGCATTGCCCTTCTCAGGTGTGATGCGTGAGAGCCAGGTGGATCAGGTTTGCGAGTGCCTGCGGGCTGCCGTCGAGCCTGCCCGGGAGCGGTAGAGGATTACGCGTGCTCACACTTCGAAACCGGCATTTCTTCTTCATTGACCTGGCTCTACTGCCACTGGTGGCAGTGATGTCATTTGCGCTTCGTCTGGATGCCTTGGGCATGCAGAACTGGACCGCGGCGATTCTGGTGTGGATCGTCCTGTCGGTACCGATCAAGCTACTCGTTTTCTACTGGTTTGGGCTGTATAGGCAGTTCTGGCGGTATGCCAGTGTCGATGAGTTAGTATTGATCGCGCTCGCTACGGCCATGGGCGAAGTCGTGGCGGCGGCTTTGCTTTTTTCTGTCATCGTGCCGCTGAGCGGAATCGATTCGTTTCCACGCTCTATTCCATTCATCGACGGTCTGCTGACGCTGTTGGTTGTTGGAGGACCCCGTTTTGCGGTGCGCCTGGCGGAGCAAAGGCGGGAAAGGGAACGACGCCATGGCCGCTGGGAACCGGAACAGCCGGTGCTGGTGATGGGGGCAGGCAGCGCTGGGGCGATGATCGTAAAGGAGATGAAGGCCAACCCACAACTGGGATTGGAACCTGTCGGCTTTCTAGATGACGACAAGGGCAAGCATGGTTTCCGAATCTCTGGGGTTCCCGTGCTGGGCAGTCGCAAAGAGATCCCGGATCTGGTCGAGAATCATGGCATAGCCGAAGTGATCATTGCCATGCCCACAGCCCCTGGCGCAGCCATCCGTGAGATTCTGACCATCTGCAGCGAAGCAGGTATCCCGGCGCGCACGATCCCAGGTCTCTATGATATCCTTTCGGGCCAGGTCAGCGTGGGCCAGCTCCGGAATGTGGACATTGAGGACCTATTGCGCCGAGATCCGGTCCAGACAGATGTCACCTCCGTCGGCGAGATGTTGCATGGCTCTAGGGTGATGGTGACCGGCGCGGGGGGGTCCATAGGCAGCGAGTTGTGCCGGCAGATCTCGCGGTGCAGTCCGGAGACGCTGATCCTGGTGGGACATGGGGAAAACAGCGTCTTTGCCATTGCCAACGAATTGCAGTGGCAGTGGCCCGATCTCTCTATCGAGCAAGTGATCGCCGACGTGCGGGATCTGGACCGGCTAAGCCAGGTGTTCGATGCATTCCATCCGGACACAGTCTTCCATGCCGCCGCGCACAAACACGTGCCTCTGATGGAGAGCAATGCTGCCGATGCTGTGACCAACAACGTGAAGGGAACGGTCAACCTGCTGCGGATGGCTGAAGCCCACAAGGTTGGGCGTTTTGTTTTCATCTCGACCGACAAGGCTGTGAACCCGTCAAGTGTCATGGGCGCCACCAAACGAGTGGCCGAATTGCTGGTACAGGACTCCGCCTCCAGCAGTGGCCTTCCCTACGTCGCGGTGCGCTTTGGCAATGTGTTAGGAAGCAGTGGCAGCGTAGTACCCTTGTTCCGAGAGCAGATCTCCAGGGGAGGTCCCGTCACGCTCACGCACCCAGAGGTGTGCCGGTATTTCATGACCATCCCCGAGGCTGTGCAGTTGGTGCTGCAGGCCGCTGCCTTGGGAGAGGGCGCGGAGGTATTTGTGCTGGACATGGGCGCTCCGATCCGTATTGAGGACTTGGCCAAGGACCTGATCGAGCTTTCCGGCTTGGAGCTGGGAAGGGATGTGGATATTGTGTACACCGGACTACGCCCGGGCGAAAAGATGTTCGAGGAGTTGACGGTCTCCGGTGAAGAGTATGTGGCAACTCGCCACGAGAAGATTGTCAGAACGCTCAATGGTGCCAGTAGTATAGAGGATCCGTCAGCCCTGTGGAACTCGGTAGATGAGCTGATCCGGCTGGCTGGGGAAGGGAATGCGCGTGAGCTGCGCCACAAGCTGAAGGAGATTGTGCCCGAGTACTTGGCAGAATCTGATGATGGTGCTGAAGAAGGCGGCCTTTGAAGGGCAGGCTGGTGACGAAATCGAGCAAGGAAGGATCCCCTGGGGGCTACGAGTCGATCGATGGCCTGCGCCGGCTGGGCCAGATCCTCGCCAGCATTCCTGCTGATCCCGACACAGACTGGGCCAGCGTCGTTGGTTTGGCAAGGCGCCAGCGGGTGGCTGCGCTCCTGTTCTGGCGCTTGCGACAGTGGGAAAGCGATGAGGATGGGGTGGCAGGCGCGCCACAGGAGGTGATGGACGGGCTTCGTCAGGACCTTCATGCTGCCGCGGCGCAGATGGTGCTTGCCGAGCAGCAGTTGGCCAGCGTACTGGGCGCGCTGTCAGCGGCTGACGTGCCGGTTGTGGTGGTCAAGGGAGCGGCGACAGCGTCCTTTTACCCAGACTCGGCTCTGCGGCCCTACGGAGATATAGACATAATGGTTCCTGAGGCGCAACTGGGCCTGGCAGAGCACACGCTGAATAGCCTGGGGTACGAGTGCTTTGCCTCAAAAGCCTGGTGGCTGGACCGTTTTCACCATTTGCCTCCCATGGTAAGTGAGGACGGTGGTCTGTTGGTTGAACTCCACTGGAGCCTTGATTTTCAGGTCGAAAACGGACGGCTGCCCGCGAAAGACCTATGGGCGCGCGCGGTGCCGTGGACCGTGAAAGGCCAGCCAACCCTGCGGCTGGATGCCATAGATGCGGTGCTGCATCTGTGCCGGCATGCGGTGGTGCAACACAGGGTCTATGGGGCGTTTCGATCTCTGTGCGATCTGGTTCAAATCACGGAGGGCTGGGGGCAAGGCGAGTGGGAGATGATGGGGCAGCGGGCGCTGGATTATGAGCTGGCTCGTCCGGTATACTTGATGTTGGTGCTGGCGGAGCAGATGCTGAAGCTTGCGGCGCCGGCAGAGGTCGTCTCGCGCCTGAGGCCACCCGGCAGCCCTCTGGAGCCTGACGAATTGATGCGACGGCTCATGAGATCTACGGGTGCCGCGCCCACCCGAGTCTCGTTGGGAGCAGTACAGGCGGCAACAGAGGGACCGCTTGCAGCACGACTGCGCCATCTTGTTGGGAACTTGCTTCTCCCAAGGGCAGGCATGGCCATGGTTTACAGGATTCCGGCCGACTCACCGTGGATCTGGCTCTGCTATCTCTGGCGGCCAGTCGATTTGCTGTGGCGCTATGGCCTGTCCTTCTGGAGAGTGCTCCGCGGTGAGCGGGCGGCGCAGGCGATCTGGCAGCGCGAGGTCTGGCTGGAGCGCTGGCTGCGGGCTGATCACCTGCCTGATGAGTTGTAGGGACGGTGGTCCAGGTTTGCGATGGACATGCTCTGTGCGCCGGAGCGAATTGTCCGCTGGGAGCGTGTGTGCTATAATGCCCGCCGGCAGCGTGCTGAGAAACGGGCTGTGGCCCTGTGCCATGTGCCTTGGTCTGGGCGCATTCAGGAACTCTGGAGTGGAGTAAACGATGGAACTTAGGCAGTATTGGCACTTGTTGCGTAGATGGCTTTGGCTCGTCGTTTTGGGAGCAGTTGTCGGCGGCAGCCTGGCCTTTGTAATAAGTCGAAACACAAAGCCGGTGTATCAGGCAAGCACAACCCTGCTGATCGCTCCTGGTTCTGCGCAGACCCTTGACCAGTATTCGACCTTGATAGCCAGCGAGCGGCTGGCCCGAACCTATGCGCAGTTGCTGCAAAGCTCTCCGGTGGTGGCGGAAACCTACCGGCGGCTGGAGAGCATGGAGGCGGAAGGAAAGCAAGTTGGCGATCTGGATAGTTCCTTCTCACTATCGGCGATTCCAGTCCGTGACACTCAGCTTCTTGAAGTTTCAGTGACCGGCACCGACCCGCAGTTGATCGCGGCTGCCGCGAACGCGCTGGTGGAGGGCTTTATCGAGTGGCAGACCAATATCCAGCGAGAGCGCTACTCCGAGTCCAAGTCCAACCTGGCCCAGGAGATGGAGCAATTGCAGGTGAACATAGACGAGATCGAAAGCAAGGTCCAGGATCTGCAAGGGGAGGGCGAGAGCGCAAATCAGAACGAGCTGATCCGCCTGCAGGATCAACTGGTCCAGTATCAGAACAGCTACTCGGCGCTTCTGAGCAGCTACTCAAACATCGGCCTCGCCGAAGCCAACTCGAGCGCAACGGTAACTGTTATCTCACCGGCAGATACTCCGAAATCGCCAATCCGCCCCCGGGTCCTGAGTTCCACAATGCTCGGGGCGGCTCTGGGTGCACTGGCCGGCGCGGGCCTGGCGTTTCTTCTGGAGTATCTGGATGACACGGTCAAGTCTCCCGAGGATCTGCAGCCTACCGGGGTAGGGGTCATTGGCGTCGTTCAGCGGGTATCAGGCAACGGGAAGAGGGGGGCATCCGGGATCTTTGCTGTGGGCCAGCCCAAGTCCCTTGTCGCCGAGGCCTATCGCACACTCCGCACCAATTTGCAGTTCTCCTCCCTCGACACTCCTCTGCGCAGCCTGGTGGTGACCAGCGCCGTGGCAACCGAGGGCAAGACCACAACAGCAGCTAACCTGGCAGTAGTCATGGCCCAGGCCGGAAACCGGATCGTGCTCGTCGATGGCGATCTGCGACGACCATCGGCTCACAAGTTGTTCGGCCTCTCGAATGGAACGGGACTGACCACAGCGCTCGTGGAAGATCCAAAGGCGCTGAATGGCTACTTGCAGGACTCGGGGGTTGAGAATCTGCGCGTGTTGACCGCTGGACCGATTCCCCCCAATCCGCAGGAGCTGCTGGGCTCGCAGCGCATGGAGGAACTGCTCCGCAGACTCGAGGAGGAAGCCGACATTGTGGTGCTCGACACACCACCGACGCTGGTCGTGTCCGATGCCAATGTCTTGGCTGCTCGTGCCAGTGGCGTGCTGATGGTTGTGAATACGGGCAAGACGCGCCGGGCAGCGGTGCGGCAGGCCGTCGAGGGTTTGAGAAAGGTCGGCGCCAATGTGCTCGGCTGCGTCCTCAATATGGTAAGTACGCGTGGAGCGCGCAGCTCCTACTACTATTCTTCGTACTACTACTCGCACTACTATGGGGATGGTGAGGGAGGGCGGCAGAGATTGGTGGAGCGTCTGCGAAGGCCAAGAAAGGGCGGCGCCCAGCCCCATCGCGCCGGAGTCGAATCCGAAGATTCCCAGGTCACACAACAGCAGGGCACTGCGTGAAAAACACGGAAGAGAGCCGGCGATCTGCGACGCCCAAGCCAGCACAGGGGGCCAGCAGGGTTACGTTCCGCACCGGCCTGCTGCTTCTGATATTGGCCCTGTCTGTGCTTATCTCGGGAGAGCGCAGGTCGGAGCTGTCCCGGGCCTATCCATACACCCTGACTGATCGGCAGCGCTATGGCTTTGTAGCCACGTCTTCCACCTGGCGTGAGGACTTTGATGTTTCGCAGCTCCACGGGGGGTGGTACGTAGATGCTGACCCGCCGGCCTGCGGCGCCAGTCCGGAGGGCATGGACCGGGCCATTATCATCAGGGTCCGCAACTGGTTGACCAATCCCCAAATGCCCTGGCTGGAGTCGATGGTGGATAGCCATCCCGGGTCGCTGTGGCTGGTGGGCAACGAGCCCGATTGCATCTGGCAGGACAATCTCCTGCCGGAGGACTATGCGCACGTCTATCACGAGATCTATACCGCGATCAAGGGGTGGGATTCGACCGCGCTGGTCTCGCCAGGGGGTATCGTCCAGCCGACACCGCTGCGCCTGCAGTGGCTTGAACTCGTCCTAGATGAGTACGAAACCTTCTACGGCGAGAAGATGCCGGTGGATGTGTGGAATATCCACAATGCCATCCTTCGCGAGGCCAGGGGCGACTGGGGAGCTGACATCCCACCCGGCTTTGACGATATCAATGTAGGCGTCTGGCGCGAAGTGCAGGACAATGACAACCTCGACATCTTCAAGGCGCAGATCTGGGCTTTCCGGCAGTGGATGGCCGACAGGGGGTACGCCGGCAAGCCTTTGATTGTAAGCGAATTCGGTATCTTGATGCCTGTCGAATATGGCTTTGATCTGGAGCGAGTGAACGCTTTCATGGATGCCACTTTCCAGTTCCTCGCAGAGGCGGAAGATGTTACCTTGGGTGACCCGAACGACGGCGACAGGTTGGTGCAGCGCTGGGCCTGGTTCAGCCTCGATAACCCGCCTTATGATCCAGCCAATCCACAGCCTCAGATGTTCAACGGGAACCTTTTCGACCCGTACACCACGGATATCACAGGCTATGGGGTTAACTATGCGACGCACACGGTGTCTTTCCCTGCGTTCAACTATGTAGACTTGAATCCCGATCAGATGTGGTTCGAGCCGCTGGGGCCGGTTGGGGTGGGCGAGACCGTCGACCGTAGGGTGGGGGTGGAGGTTTGGAACCTGGGCAGCCGGGATTCCGGCCCCTTTGACGTCAGACTGGAGTACACCGGTCCGGTGAGTGGCCAGTTTCAGCGCGCGGTCCCCAATCTGCCCGCTGACTCGTCTCAATGGATCGTTTGGGACCTAACGCAGCTCCCTCGGGGCGCGTATGACATCTCGGTGTGGGTTGATCCTGCCGATGATGTCGTCGAGACCACCGAATGCGACAATGTTCTGGAGTCGATGATGGTGGTACCCGCCGGGTTCGTGCATCTCCCATTGGTTAGTCGCTGAGTGCTGATGCTTCTTCCCCTATCGGTTCGCCATGCAGCAATCTTGCAGACGCCGGAGCCCGACGCCGGGACAGATGCTCAGAGGGCGGAGCGCGCAGTGAGGCGCGCTCCACAGGGCAAGATGGCTCACTGGCTCCTCATCCTCATCCTCGCTGTGTACGTCCTGTTGGCAGTTGGGTACAGCCTTGGCACACCGCCGTGGGAAGCGCCCGACGAGCCTTCTCACTACCTCTATGCCGAATATCTCGCCACCAGTGGTTCCCTGCCGCCCGAGGCGGCGCCGTTACGAGGCAATTTCTGGGAAGACGGGTATGTGACCTCGCTCTACGAGTGGTACCAGTTTCCACTCTACTATGCGCTTGTCGCTCCCCAGATCTCCCTGGCGAACACGTTCAGCCCGGGTACCGTCCCTCAAGCCTTCCCGCCGGTGGCGCCTAGCTTTCCAGAGAGCGCGCCCAATCTCTTTTCCACTGCCCCTGACGGTTCCTCTGGCTCACCCTATGCGTCTCCTGGCCTCCGTCTGGCGCGTTTCTTTTCGATCGCGCTCGGACTTGGGTCCCTGGTAGTTTTGTACAGAGTGGCGCTGCTGGCATCGGCAGGCGACCAGGTTGTGGCTCTGACCGCCACGGGTTTCATGGCCTTCATTCCGCAGTACACGTTCATTAGCGGATATGTGACCAACGACAACCTGGTGATTCTCATGTCCGGCGCCTGCCTGCTGGCGTTTCTACATCTGCTCAAGGTTTCGGACGAGCGGATTCTGGGGAGGGTGGCTGTCACGGGCTTGCTTCTAGCCCTGGCACTGTATACCAAGTTGTCCATGCTGTTCGTGTTGCCCGTGGGGCTCCTGTGCCTTTTCCTGCGTTTTGCGCGCTATCGTTCAGTGCGGCATTGGTTCCTGGAGAGTCTCTTCCTGCTGAGCGCGGCGCTTTTGCCCCTCGTTGCCGGCCTGGTATTTGTGCCCACCATACGGGAACAAGTCGTTTACGCCTACGAGACTCTGCAGCCCCAGTCCCAGTTCCTTTCATCGCAGTACCTCGCCGGGCTATGGCCCCTGACGTCATCGTCATTTTGGGGGCGATTTGGTTGGATGAATGTCCTAACCCCCTCGTGGATCGCCAGACTCATGAGTCTGCTCACCCTTGTCGGTCTGGTTGGCTCGCTGAGCCTTGCGACGCGCACTAGCTCGCGGTCAAACCCGCCGACGGTCAGGCAGTCACTGCTGCTGCTCTGGGCCACATGCGTGCTGGTTGCACTTGGCTTCATACTCTTCAATCTTAGCGTGTTCCAGCCCCAGGGGCGCCTGCTGTTCCCCGCGCTTCCGGCGCTGGCTACACTCGTGGCGTTGGGATACCGGCTTCTGGCGGGCAAGCTCTCCGCGGTCGTCGGGGGCTCTATCGTACTTCTGACCCTGGTCGTGAACCTGGTCAGCCTGTTTGGGACCCTTCTGCCCGCGTATGCCGCCCCCTTCTAGGATGCCTCCATGTTGATACAGGAGCCGTGACTTGGCACGCTTGAACGCCCGTTGCGGAGGCGAGAACCTGGGCTTGGCCCACCCATGCGCTTGCAGCAGCGCGGCCCCTGCCAGTGTCGCGAGGGCTGTGCGTTGAGAAAGCAAGTCAAGTCTGTGGCCTACCGGATTGCGGACCTGCAGTTGGTCGTCGTGCTCTTTGCCGTGGCGCCCCTGTTGCTTTTCTATACGTACGTTCCCAACTGGGCAATAGCCACCGCGCTGGCCTGCATCCCATTGTTGTGGCTTGCCCGCTGGCTGGGTTTCGGATCGCCCGTGCGTGCAACGCCGCTCGACGTGCCGATTCTGATCTTGCTGCTGATGGTGCCCGTGGGGGTGTGGGCAGCCGCGGTCAATCCCCTCACCCTCCCGGGGATCTATAAGGCTGTTCTGGCGACCGGACTCTATTACGGCGCCGTTGGTACGCTGACCTCTGCCCGCCGGCTGAGGACCTTTGTCGTGTGTCTCCTGATAGGAATTCCTGTCTTGGCTCTTGTTGCTCTGCTGGGCACGCAGCTGTCGGACGCCAAGTTTCCCCTGTTGGGTGCGCTCTACGATGGGATCCCGTCAGCCATAAAGCCCTTCTGGCGGCCTACTGGGCTGGGACCGAATAGCGTTGCCGGCGGGTTGGTGATGCTGCTGCCTCTCACAGTCGGCCTTGCGCTCGGGGCAAAGCGCTGGTGGCTCAGGATCGCCTGTGCACTGGCGTCCGTGTTTGCTGGCTCCGTTCTGGTGCTCACCGGGTCGCGTGGCGCGTTGGTGGGCCTGAGTCTTGCAGTCCTGGTGATGTTCATTGTTTGGAACCGCTGGTTCCTGCTCGCCATTCCGGCGATGATCCTGGGCGGACTGGCGGCCCTGGCGTTTCTGGGCACCGAGAGGCTTGGCCATTTCCTACTGTCCGGCACCTCGACAAGTGCCGTGGCAAGTCTCGAAGGACGGCTGGAAATCTGGACCCGGACGCTAGCTATGATTCGGGACTTTCCCATCACCGGGGTAGGCTTGGGCATGTTTGACCAGATCATGGACCTACTCTATCCTCTGCGATCAGTCGTTCCTCACACCGATATCTTTCACCCGCACAATCTGTTCCTGGCCCAGGCTGTGACAGGTGGACTGCCGGGCCTGGTTGGATTTCTGGCCCTGATCTTGCTGCTGTTTGTCATGGTGGCACAGGCGATCAGACGCTCGCAGAGACAGGAGGGATGGCCTCTGGCCGTGGGACTGCTCGGAGGGCTCGTGGCTTTTCTGGCTCACGGCATATTCGATAGCCCGACCTCGTTTATCAGAGCCAACGCCATACTGTGGACTCTGTTTGGATTGCAGTCGGCTCTCTGGCTCTATCTACGGGAGCAGCAGGCGATTGACGAACCTGCCGGGCAGGCCGGCACGAGTTGATGGCTCAGGATGTGGGGTCGACGGTGGCGGGCGACGCCTCTGATGCCGGTCACAGCACGCCGGCCGCGTGCTGCGAGGAAGGCGCGTCCGAGCGGGTTTCCGAGTCGCAGCCTGGCACACAGCCCACTCAGAAGCCGCTGCACAGCTCTCTGCGCATCCTGCTGGGTCTGCTGGTAAGCCTGGTCTGCTTGGTGGTTGTCCTGCGGGGCGTGCAGTGGGATGCCGTTGCTTCCATTCTAGGCAATCTGCGGCCGGCACCCCTCCTGGCCGCCGTCGCGGTCGAGTTCCTCACCTTCTGGGCCATCGCATCTCGGTGGCAGCGGCTCTTCACACCGCACAAGCCACCATCCAAGGGGCGCCTGTTTGAGATTCTGACCATCGCCCAGCTCGTGAATGGGGTGCTTCCGGCAAAGCTGGGGCCGCTGGTTCGCGCGTACCTGGCGGGTAATGGCGAGAGTAAAGGAGTGGCCTTTGCTCTGACCACCATTGTTGGTGAGAAGCTTGTCGAGGGCATCAGCCTTTTGGCGATTGGGGCCGTTCTTCTGCCTTTTGTGCCCCTGGCCGACTGGCTGCGTCCTGCGACGTGGGTAGGTGCGGCCCTGCTTCTTGTCGCCCTTGTGCTGGTCGTCTGGATCGCGTTCAGGCGGGAGACGGCGGGGCGGTGGTTGGAGCGCTTGCTGGCGCGCTGGCCGCGCTTTCTCGGCATAGCGCGATCGGCTCTTTCAGCCCTGGACGTGTGGCGGGACCGGCGAGCCATCTTGTCGCTGGTTGGCTGGTCAGCACTCATCTGGGGCATAACTGTGTTACTGAATCAGCTTCTCCTGTGGAGTCTGGGCATCGACGTCCCTCTGCTGGCGCCGCTGCTCTTATTGGTGGTGCTGCAGATCGGTGTGCGGGTACCTTCATCGCCGGGCAGTATCGGTGTCTTTCACTACCTGAGTGTGCTCACGCTGACCTTGTTTGGCGTCGAGAAGGATCTGGCGTTCAGCTATGGTGTGCTGTTGCATCTGGTGACCTACTTGCCGCCGAGCCTGCTGGGTCTTGTGTACCTGTCTAGGTCTGGCTACAGCTTGACCAGGTTGCGGAGGGCTGCTGACAGGGTTCCTCAGACGATAGACGCCCTAGAGGGGTATGGAGACGGGCAGTGAACATCGCCCTGATTCACGATTTCTTCTGCAATTTGGGTGGGTCCGATCAAGTGGTGGCTGCACTACACCGGATCTATCCCCAGGCGCCCATCTATACTTTGCTGGTCAGTGACCGGAACAAGGATGCCGAGGTGCTGCAGGGCATGGATTTCCGCACCTCGTTTGTGCAGCGCTTGCCCTTTGCGAGTCGCTGGCACGAGCCATACTTGCCCTTCTTCCCCATCGCCGTCGAGTCGTTTGATCTGACTGGCTACGATCTGGTTCTGAGCAGCAGCCATGTCTGCGCCAAGGGCGTGATTCCCGCACCCGAGGCTCTGCACCTTTGCTACTGTCACACGCCAGCTCGCTATGCGTGGGATCTGGGCCCTCTCTACCTTCGCCGTCTGAATCCGTTCAAGCGCTGGTATGCTGCTGCCGTGATGCACAGACTGCGGATGTGGGATGTAACAACCAGCGCGCGGGTGGATCATTTCATCGCCAATTCGCGCTTTGTCGCGCAACGGATCCAGCGCTACTACCGGCGCTCTGCCACTGTGATCCATCCACCGGTGGATACCGGGTACTTTACCCCGGGGGAAGGAGACGGAGACTATTTCCTGGTTGTCTCGCGGCTTACGGCGTACAAGCGTGTCGATCTGGCGGTTGAGGCCTTTAACCGGCTGAGTTTGCCGTTGGTGGTGATTGGTGATGGTCCCGAGCGACGTCGCCTGGCGAGCCGGGCCGGATCGAATATCCAGTTCTTGGGCAGGGTATCCAGGAAACAGGTTCGGGAGCACATGCGCGGCTGCCGGGCCCTTGTCTACCCTGGCAAGGAAGACTTTGGCATCACGCCGGTCGAGGCACAGGCGACGGGCAGGCCCGTCGTGGCTTACGGCGCTGGCGGTGCACTGGAGACGGTTGTGGATCGAGTGACTGGGGTTCTGTTTGCCGAGCAGTCGACGGAGGCTGTGTGCGAGGCGGTGACCACCAGCGCGGGACTCTTGTTCGATCGTGATGCCATCCGCCAGCATGCCTTGCAGTTTGATCGCGATCTGTTCTGTCGCAAGATGACCGACTTTATCCAGGAAAAGTGGGAGCAGCACTGCCAATGAGTGGCGCAGACGGCCATTCACACGAGCCTGGACTGCCAGGGGACGCCGTCACCGGGCGTGATGCGGAGACTCGGCCCACAGGGACGGCACGCAGGCGGGTGTACCTGATCCTGGGGTTGGTCCTCATCCTTTCCGGCATGGTTCTGGTGGCTGGCTTGGGATGGGCCAAGTACCGCCGCGTGCGCACATGCGCCGATTCGACCCTGGCAGGCCTGAATGCCCTGCAGGAGCTGGCGCCAGCCGGATCGGTCGAGGCTGCCGATCTGGACCTGGCGGGGCTTGGTGTCCAACTTCGGGGTCTGCAGAGTGACCTGATCTGCCTGCGGGCTGAAAGCAGGGAAGTCATGGCGCTGGCACCCCTGTTGGGCTGGCTGCCAAAGGTGGGCAACGATGTCGCCAGCGCTCCCGACCTCCTGGAGATGGCCGAGTCGCTGGCAACCGCGGGGGTGCTTGTTTCTGATGCGCTGGCTCCGCTGCTGGATGGGGCGCAGGCGGATGGGGAGCGCAGTCTGGACCTGGCTCAGGCTGTGTTGGCGCTGGATGCGGCGCAGCCAGACCTGGCATCTGCGGAAGAGGAGCTGGACCGTGCCTGGGAGTTGCAGCTCGAACTCGAAGGGCAGGACCTCTCGGCCCGGCTAGGCCGGCTGCTGCATCTCACCGGGCGCTACCTACCCCGGTTGCGCACCGGAGTGAGGACAGCGCAACTGGCCCCCGAATTGCTGGGGGCTGATGGTCCGCGTACCTACTTGATCTTGGCCCAGAACGACGATGAGCGGAGGCCTACCGGCGGCTGGATCTCGGGCCTGGGATTGGTCACCGTCGAGCAGGGCCGGGTGTTAGACGTTAGCTTCTCGGATAGTTGGGCGGTGGATAACCTGCAGGTGCCTCACGAGATTCCTCCAGAGTCGATGTTCCGCGCGCTCTGGGCGGAGATATGGCTCTTCCGCGATGCGAATTGGTCCCCGGACTTTCCCACGTCGGCCCAGGTAGCGGAGAGCATCCTGCAGCGGGACCAGGGAATCGCGGTGGACGGGGTCATTGCGGTTGACCAGCGCGCGCTGCAGTTGTTGGTCGGGGGGCTGGCGCCGCTGGACGTAGAGTCGAGCGA
>JABAHP010000057.1_pt1 | contig 19154 bp, 13 predicted proteins | sample 7062081 | NCBI WGS metagenome assembly JABAHP01 (sample SAMN14534357, study PRJNA622989) | marine sediment metagenome | biome: marine biome [ENVO:00000428]; feature: marine pelagic biome [ENVO:01000023]; material: deep marine sediment [ENVO:00002113] | place: India: Gulf of Kutch | collected...
AAAAGCAAATTTAGCAGTCATCAGCAGATTATCGATACCTATTTTGAAAGCCTGATGATGGGCGCCGCGTAATTTTTAGGTCTTCACTATTTATGACCTATACGAATAGATGTGTGATCCCGATTTATCGGGGAAACACAGCCCATGGGCGTTAGATGCATTTTTGAGATAGCTTTTGTTTAGGATTTGGACGCCTTTTGATACAGCGGAGAAATTTCGCGCAGGGTCGTGACCACTTCTTTGAGTGCCTTTAAAAACGCAGCCATATCCGCTTCTGTGTTATCGATCCCAAAGGAAATGACCAGCGTTCCCTGGGCATCGGCATGACTGAGGCCCAAGGAGAGCAGGACATGCGAAGCACGCAAGGAGCCGGTTGCACAGGCTGAACGCGTCGATACAGCAATATTTTCATCATCGAGCATCAGCATCACACTTTCCCCTTCAATATATTGGACTGAAATCGACACCAGATTGGGCAAACTGTATTCCGGATGGGTATTGACGATGTATTCATCAATGTAATTGGGTAAATCCGTTAAGAGCCTGGTCTTTAGCGTTTGTAGATGCGCTAAGCGCTTATCCATCTCCCGCAGAGCAAGCTCTGCTGCTTTGCCGGTCCCGATGATACCCACAAGATTCTCTGCACCGGCGCGCTTATTATTTTCCTGAACACCGCCATCCAGGAGCGGAAATATACGCGTGCCACGGCGAATGTAAAGACCGCCGACACCAGTAGGGCCGTAAAAAGTATTGGCGGCAAAACTGAGCAAATCCACCTCTAACTTCTGAACATCCATCGGAAGCACACCTACCGAATCCACCGCATCGGTATGGAAAATCACCCTTTTTTCACGCGTTATCTTTCCGATTTCTTCAATGGGCTGCAGGGTACCGGTTTCGTTATTGCTGTGCATGACAGACACCAGAATCGTTTCTTTGGTAATGGCATCGGCCACATCCTGGGGCTTGACGCGCCCGTTAGAATCAACCGGAAGCGAGGTGACGGTAAACCCGGCGGACTTGAGACGGCGCAAACTCCGGATGACGGCATTGTGCTCGATATTGGATGTAATGATGTGCTTGCCCTTGTCTTCGTTTGCCATGGCCACGCCTTTGATGGCATGGTTGACCGACTCGGTTCCACCGGATGTAAACACAATTTCCTTGGGGGTCTTGCAATTCAGTAGCCGGGCCACAGCTTCGCGCGCATTCTGCAGCACAGCTGCGGCTTCTTCACCGGATTTATGCTGGCTGGCCGGGTTGTGATAATCTTTTTCGATGGCTTCGATCATCACTTTTTTGACTTCGGGTAATAACGGTTTTGCCGATATGTGGTCCAAATTGATAACGTTCATAATCGCTTACCTTAATGATGGCTTCAGATTTAATGTTCTTCTTCCAAGCTGGATTGACAGGCATCACAAAATGTGGTGTCTGGTAGAATTTCGATATCACAATAGGGGCAATAACATTTTTTCCCATGCGAATGTTCATGTTTTTCTTTGCGGATCGGTTGCGGCCGCTTCACACCGGCCAGTCTATCCTCATAATCCTGGATGGCCAGCTGCAACGCATCAGCCCCCAGGTTTGAGCAGTGCAGCTTGTTTTTCGGCAGGCCTTCCAGCGCCGCTGCAACATCCTTATTGGTGAGTTTCTTAGCTTCCGCCAGGCTTTTGCCCTTGGCGATTTCGGTGATCATGCTGGATACCGCAATAGCAGAACCGCAGCCAAAAGTTTGAAATTTTATGTCAGCAATTTGCTCATCCTTGATCTTTAAATAAATGGTCATCATATCACCGCAAAGGGGATTGCCGACTTCACCGACGCCGTCGGCGTCATCAATGACACCAACATTGCGTGGATTGCGGAAGTGGTCCATAACCGTTTTATTGTACATACTGGCTTCCTCCTTTTCCAAAATTATCCATAACGGCCTGTTTGTTGGGTGGCCCGAGATTTATTTGTTAGATTTTCTTTTGTGCGACATTTGAACTTCAGTGCTCAATATGCAGGCCCAAAACATGATTTAATTTATTTTGAGTACCTTGGCTCCCCGTATGTTGCGTTGCTTCAATTCGACCAGAGCGCGATTGGCATCCTGCAGCTTAAATTCCTGTACCTCCGGTTTAATCGGAATGTCAGCGGCCAGCGACAGAAACTCACTGACATCGGCGCGGGTCACGTTCGCCACACTTTTAATTTCCTTTTCCTGCCAGAGATGCTCGGCATAATCCAGGTTTAACAATGCTTTTTTATCGCTTTCCTCTTTTCGAATCGCATTGATGATCAGCCGTCCACCCGGTTTCAGACATTTCAAGGCTTTGACGATCGGTTTCCAGGCCGGCGTGGTATCAATGATCGCATCGAGCATTTCGGGAGGTTGGACAGCCGTATCGCCTGCCCAGACTGCGCCTAACTGGCGTGCAAACTCTCGTTCTTGTTTGCTTCTGGCAAAAACAAATATCTTCGCATTCGGCCATTTGTGATGCACCATTTTCAACACCAGATGTGCCGATGCGCCGAATCCGGTCAACCCCAGGTTCTGCTCTTCCCTGATCCCACTGAGCTGCATTGACCGATAGCCGATGGCACCGGCACATAAAAGGGGTGCCGCTTGTAAATCAGTAAACACCTCAGGGATGGGATAGGCGAAATTTTCATCTACGGTCATATATTCAGCGTAACCACCATGGGCATCCCTGCCGGTGGCCTTAAATGACGTACATAAATTTTCAGCGCCCCTCGTGCATAAATAACAACGACCGCAGGCATGATGGATCCAGGCAACGCCAACGCGGTCACCCACACCGAACTTTTTAACGCCGTCTCCACCAGCCGCCACCCGACCGACAATTTGATGACCTGGCACCACCGGCAATTTCAATGGGGGTGTGCGACCTTCGATTTCGTCCAGCTCGGTGTGGCAAACGCCGCAGGTGGACACCTTTATCAAAATTTCGTTATCTTCAGGAATCGGCTCCGGCATATCCACAAGCGCAAGGGGTTCTTTATTTTCAGCGATAGTGGTCAGCCGGTTTAACACCATTGCTTTCACGAATTTGTGGCCCCCCTGAATTGGCGCTTAAAACCCATACCTTTTTCTTCTTGTTTACGATCAATCCGGTTTGTATAATTTTTAGGCTATTTCTGCAATACCTATTGTCAGGACATACACGGCACGCCAATTGATGTGCCGGGGGATCTATTCTTGCCGGCAGAAGTGGTTCAACAGAATTTGTTTGATCACTTGCCGGTGCGTTTGCGGGCGTTTTAACGTTCCATGGTAAAATCGTCATTGGAAATGGATTCCAGGTGTAACTGCCTCGAATGCCAGACGTTGTTCTCACCAGCAAAGGTTTCAATATTGACTTCGGTCAAATGTGTTACCATTTCTATATCTTCAGCTGCTTGAGCTGTCTTGCCGGTCTTTGAATACAGGTTGGCCCGGCTGTAGTAGGCCGCGCCGTATTGAGGGTTAATTTCGATGGCTTTGCTCAAATCGGCGATCGCTTTGGCATAATCACCGGCTTTTTCGTGAGCTAAGCCGCGCAGATGAAAAGCCCGGGCGCTGTTGGGGTCCAATTCAAGCACGCGATTAAAATCAGCAAGCGCGTCCTGGATATGGCCCAGTCGAAGATGGGCCGCCCCCCTGGTTTTAAAGGCCAGTTGCAATTCCGGATCAGAGGCGATGGCTTCGCTGAAAAGATCAATGCTTTTATGGTAATTTTGGCCGACAAACTGCACCATGGCGGCATCAAATTTTTGTTTCGCTTTAGACATGGTATCACCTCCATGCGGTAGTAAGGATGAAGCTAGTGATGGCAACAACCGTTGTCAAGGCCAATAAATAACTGATAATATTGATTTAATTTTTATCTCTCAACAACAATCGGAATTCAATGGCCGTTATGATATTTTGCCTTCTATTTTAAAACATGATATGCAGCCCTGCATTGCATGTCCCCGTCGACATTAAAGGCCGCAGTCGCGTCAAAATATGGTAAACTAATGGAATACGCCGTATGGAATAATGGAATAATGGGTAAGCTGAGCTGATGATCCCATGAGTTTAAACCTGATCAGGCCGGCTGTAAACGCGCATTGATCATTGCACCGGTTCCAATATTCCAACATTTCAGTATTCCAATTCACTGGGTCTTATGTGTACAGGCAATTACAGACCTCACCCATAATACTCGGCTTGCAAAGTAATCAAATTTGGAAAGATCATAATGCCCAAACACCGCAAAATATGGTTTACGCTCATCAGCATTACGACAATTTTATTGTGCTTGTTGATCATTCTGCTAATCGTTACCCCCCAGTTGATTAACCTTGAAACCGTCAAAACGGAAATCAAACGCATATATGCAGAGGATCTGGGAGGTAACATTGAATACCAACGACTCAATATGGTGTTTTTCCCCCGCCCGCACGTTGCTATATCCGATGTCAGCTTCACCTTACCCGACAACATTCAGGGCACGGTTGATTCACTTAGAATCTATCCGAAAATCCTGCCGCTATTTATCGGTGATCTTGAAATTCGAGTTGTCCGTGCACGATCTCCGAAAATCAAGGTTCAAGTTCGGGAAGCATCTAAAACCGAATCAATTCCTCGCACGCCATTTACCTTAGACACCCCAGGCAACTGGCTAAAATCGACCCTTCAATCTATACCGCAATTCAAAATTCCCAGTATTGCGATAAATATTCGTAACGGCCAAATCCATTTCTACCAAGGCGCGCAACGTGTTTTAGCGCTTCAGAGCATCACCAGCCAGATAAGACATAAAGGTGCAGCCATTGAGTTTTCCGCCCAGTGCCAGTCGAACTTCTGGGAGAATATTAGCATCAAGGGCCAATACACAAAACCGGGCTTAAAGCTTAACAGCCAGATTAAATTGAATCAGTTGCGGCCGCATGCCGTGGTTGAATACCTATTTCCGGAATCCAGCCTGAAAATGACCAATGCCCGGGCAAACATGATAGTGAATCTGAATACAGATGGTCCTGATAACCTTCAGGCGGATGTTGAAGCCGCAATACCGTATATGTATTGGCGGCGCGCAAATAAGGAGCTGAAAATAAATGATACCCGCCTGCAGGCGAATTTGCGCTTTGATGGAAACAGCCTGTCATTGAATCTATCTCAGCTTGATTTGACCGATCCAACGATAAGCCTGGCAGGCAAGTTGAATATCGATCCCCGGCAGTCCTCTATTCATATGGAGGTGGAAGGCCAGCAGATTAAGGTGGCAACAGCTCAAAAAATCGCGCTGGCGCTGGCCGAAGACTCAGAAACCGTATCCGATATATTTAACATTCTTCGGGACGGTGATTTTCAACGGATCACGCTAAAAACCCAGGCATCGGATTGGGCCCAACTGATTGACGCAAAACAAATCGTGATTCAGGGAAAACTGGTGGGCGGGAAAATATCTGTCCCGGTGGGCTCGCTGGAATTGGAAAATGTTCAGGGTGACGCAATGATTGCAAACGGCATTTTAACCGGTGAAAATGCCGAAGCACAAATGGGGAATACATTTGCGAAAAAAGGGAAACTGTCCATTCCGCTGACAAAGGATACCGCTCCGTTCCATGTCGAAGCGCTCGTCCAGGCGGATCTGGCCCAGCTTCCCTCTGTTTTAGCAAATCTGGTCAAGGACAAACAATTCCAGAAAGAATTAAAGCGTTTTAAGAAATTTGAAGGCAATGCCCTGGGCATGTTGATTATCGGTGAGGATTTGCAAGACGTTAATGTGAAAGTTATGGCTTCTGATTTTTCTGTGAACGCTGTTTATCAGCGAATTCCTTATCCGGTCACAGTTAAAGGCGGCAGTTTCGTTTTAGACGGCGACCAGATCGTATTGACAAACAGTGATGCGCGCATTGGAAAATCAAGCTTATCCGGTCTGTCGACTCGCTTTGGGTGGGAAAAATCCTCATTTTTAGAAGTATCCTTAACGTCCAGCCATATCGATTTAGCCCAAATGCAGGCATGGCTGGTGCAATATCAGGCGCTCGAACGTCACCTGCGGCAGATTGAGACCATCGACGGTGGTGTCTCTTTACAAAACGTCAACCTTGCAGGACCGCTTTTAGAACCCACCCGTTGGCAGGTAATATCCACTGGTGCGATACAAAATGTCACCCTGAGTTCACCGCAGCTGCCGGGCCAGTTGACGATCGCCCAGGGCCGATTTAGTTGTGACAAGAACCAGTTGAAGGTCATCAAGATGAACACCCAGGTGGGGCAATCATTATTTGCAGGCCTGTCTGCCAAAATCAAATGGGGCAAGGCGGCTTCGGTGACTGCCAGCACCGGTGAAAGCGTGGTCAATCTGGACGAAGTCTATACCTGGTTGAAATCCCATAATAGCTTGAAGCAAACCGTCAAAGACGTCCCCGTATTAAAAGGAACCCTGGCATTTACGAATTTGAAATTTGAGGGCCCGATCGGCTCAAAATCGAAGCATAAAATGAATCTCAGCGGGGCCATTAAAAAATGGCTTATCCGCTCGGCAACGTTTCCGACCGACATAGAACTAAACGGCGGGGACGTATTGTGGCGCCGTACGCGCATTGACCTGCAGGAAACCAATGCCAGATTCGGCACATCAACGATTGGCGGGCTGACCCTGGGCAAGCAGTGGGGTAAAATACCCTTATTCGAGATCAAGGCCGATTCTGCAGGCATTCAAATTGGAGAGCTCTACACCTGGCTGATATCCTTTGAAACGCTCGCTAAAATGTTCAAGGGTTACAAAGCCACCCAGGGCCAATTGATGCTCACCGATTTGGCGTTTAAAGGGCCGGTTGGTGCTTCCAAGGCCTGGCAATTTCGGATCGACGGCGACATAAAAGCAATGGATCTGGTATCAGATTCATTCAAAGAGCCCGTTCTGATTAAAACAGCCCATTTTATTGCCAAGGACACCCCCGCGGCTGCAGGGGTGAGCGGTCGTATTGATTTAAGCGATGTGCACATCGGATGGGAAGGAAGCCAGATTAATATTCAGGGCGGCGCGAGTTTTTCTGAAGATGCATTATCGCTTGAAATGCAGTTGAAAGCCGATCGTTTAAAATGGGAACAGATTGACCAGATAACCAGCACCGAAAAGGCGACCGCAACCGAAGAAAAGCGGAAGCTGCAGGGGGGATTACTTGTCGAGCTGGAAAATTTTACATATGAATCTTTTACCTGGCGTCCAGTTCACGCTGACATCACCTTTGAAAAAGGTATTACCCGAATTGTCGTACGCAAGGCAGACCTTTGCGGCATCCAATTTCCTGGCATTTTCAAGGTTTCAGGCGATACGTTTGAGCTTTATTTTAATCCGGACGCCAAAGAGGGGGACCTGGACAGCAGCCTTGCCTGCCTGTTTGAAAAACAGCATTTGATGGCGGGCAGCTTTAATCTCAATGGGGAGCTTTTGGCCAAGGCCAGGCCCAGCGCATTTCCCAAATCTCTGACCGGAAACCTGACATTCAACTCCAATGACGGCCGGATATATCGTTTCGGCATACTGGCGAAAATATTTGCATTGCTGAATGTCACCGAAATCTACCGAGGCGAAGTTCCGGATCTGAAAGGCAAGGGCTTTGCGTATAATTCGATGATCGCCAATGGCGTATTTGAAGACGGCAAGCTGATTATCTCCGATACCTCTATCGACAGCCCGTCCATGGGTATCGCCATTGAAGGTGATATCGATCTAACCGAAAATAAGGTTGATCTGATTGTGCTGGTCGCACCGTTTAAAACTGTCGACCGGATCGTTAAAATCATCCCTCTGGTCGGCAACATTTTGGGCGGTAATCTGATCTCGATTCCATTCAGGGCAGTTGGGGATCTGGGTGATCCGGATGTCATCCCGCTATCACCGACTGCAGTGGGATCCGGGTTGCTTGGCATTTTGGAAAGAACCCTCAAGCTGCCGATAACCATCATTCAACCGGTTCTTCCCGGTTCAAAAGACAAACCAGCGACAGAGGAAAAGAAGTCGCCCCATCCATCACCCTAAAAACAGTGTCTACCCTTCTTGACTTTTTTATCAACCGTACTCATGTTTTTCCAGAACATCGATGAATTATCATGAATTCAAATTAAGGAGATAGATCATGGCTTATACATGTAAAAACTGCGGTGCGGTCGCCAATGCACCCGGGCATCTTTGCAATCCGTGCGGCGATAAGGCCAAATGCAGTTTCTGCGGTGCTACCGAAACAGATCACACCCATCAGTGCAAAGACAAACTGGCAGCTATGAAATTTGTATGTGGCGGCTGCGGGCGTGTGGCAATGGAGCAGGAACATCTTTGTAAGCCGACACCCATTGCCTAGATCCCTCAACAATCAAAGGGCGGCTGTAACAGGCCGTCCTTTTTTTGTTGAAAAATTGAAGAATCTGACCCATAAATAAGTCCATCAACGAAATGGCAAAAGATCATGAACGAAAAGCCCCTTACATTTGAACAGGGCCCCATCCGACCGCCCAATGAAGCCCGCAGCCTGCTGCTGCGTTTGACGCGCAACTGTCCCTGGAACCAGTGCCTGTTCTGTCCGGTCTACAAGCGCGATAAATTCTCCCTGCGCACAGTCGATGAAATCAAACAGGATATTTTAGCAGCAAAACAAATGGCCGATGAGATCGAAGCGCTTTCAGCAAAACTGGGGCACAAGGGCACTGTCAATGATGCGGTGATCAGCACCATCTTCNNGATGCCGATAACCTGATCATGAAAACAGCGGATCTGGTGGCGGTTTTGCAGTTTCTAAAACAACAGTTTCCGCAAATTAAACGGGTGACGACTTATTCCCGATCCAGAACCGTTATTCGTAAGTCCATCGAGGCATTAAAACAAATCCGCAAAGCCGGTCTGGACCGTGTTCATATCGGATTGGAAAGTGGATATGATCCATTACTAAAGCTGATGAAAAAGGGTGTTTCCGGTGCCCAGCATATTGAAGCCGGAAAACGGCTACTGGCAGCCGGTATGGAGGTGTCCGAATATGTTATGCCCGGTCTGGGCGGCCAGGAAATGTGGCGTGAGCATGCCATCGAAACTGCCAGGGTTCTCAATCAAATCAATCCCCACTTTATCCGGCTGCGCAGTCTGCGGGTACCGGACCACGTACCGCTTCACAGCCGACTGGAAGATGGCAGCTTTACGATGCAAACCGATGATATGCTGGCCGAAGAAATCGGGCTTTTCATCCAAACTCTCGATGGCATTACCAGCACGGTAACCAGTGATCATATCATGAATCTGCTCGAGGAGGTCAGCGGCAAGCTGCCGGATGATAAGGAAAAAATGCTGGCTGTCGTTCAAGCCTATCAGAATCTTTCGGAAAGCGACCGTCTGATTTATCGAGCCGGTCGTCGTGGGGGAGCCTATCGCTCGACCGATGATTTAAAACGTGATCCGACGACCTATCAAAAAATTAAAAACCTGATTCAAACGGTGGAGCAAGAGGAAGGCCCGCAGGGGATCGAAAGAATGATCTCTGAAATGGTCGACCGGTATATCTGATAATCTCCTAAAAGGTCAGGAAGGCAACCGTTTAATGAGTGTGTACCGTGTTTGGTGTTTAGGGGTTAGCATTCTAAAATTTCGATATAAAGTCATAGGGTTCCTACCAAACACCAAACACTTAACACTTGATGATTTCGACTTTTTACAAGGCCAACACTATTAAGCGTCCAACCGACCTCTAATTCGAATTTCCGGAGTAATGAAACGTGGAATCAATTCGCATTCTGGGAACCGGCTCGCATGTCCCGACAAAACGGCTGACCAACGATGATCTGGCAAATATGGGGCTGGACACCACCGATGAATGGATCCGCAAGCGCACCGGTGTGGTGGAAAGAAGAATAGCAGATCCGGAGGTCACCACAGCCGACCTGGCGTGTGCGGCCTCACTGAAGGCTCTGGAGGCCGCCGGCCTGACGGCCAAAGACATTGACTTAATTATCATGGCCACCATAACACCGGATACCTGCTGTCCGTCGGCTGCGAACTGGCTGCAGGCCAAACTGGACGCCCCTCAGGCGGTGACCTTTGATATCACTGCAGCATGTTCCGGCTTTATTTTCGGTTTAAACGTGGCCGAACAGTACCTCAAAAACAAAAGCTGCCAAAGCGTCCTGGTGGTGGCTTCTGAAATCATGACCCGAACCCTCGATTGGACGGATCGATCAACCTGCATTCTGTGGGGCGACGGTTCCGGTGCCGCCGTACTGACCACCGGAACGGACGGTCATGAGCTACTTTCCAGTCACATTCACACCGATGGTGCCAACGGACAGGATTTGCTGCTGCCCGGGGGCGGTTCGAAAACCACGCCGATTTCACACGAAAGTGTCGACGATAAGCGGCACACTCTGAAATTAATCGAAGCGAGTTTGAGTTTTCGTGTGGCCGTGCGGCATTTTATCGACGCCATAAATGAAGCCCTTGAATTCAACGATTTAAATGTGGCTGACGTTGACTGGTTTATTCCCCATCAAGCCAATATCCGCATGTTTCAAAATATTGCCCGATCGTTAAAGATCCCCTTTGAGCGTTTTTATCTGACGCTGCAAAAATATGGCAATATTTCTTCAGCCTCGTGTGCAATTTCTCTGGATGAAGCCGCGCGCGACGGCAGCATCAAGGCCGACGATTTAATCTGTTTGCCCGTTTTCGGCGGTGGGTTGACCTGGGGTAGTGCGCTGATTCGATGGTAGGTCTCCGGCATCGATAAAACTGCTGAGGTTGGCCCATTCCGATTTTTTTATGCATTGGGCCAAACGGCATCATCAATGGCGTCGGTATCTTCCAGGGCAAGACGATTCTATTGATATCCGATGGTTTTTTTCACTTGATTCACAATTTGCCCGGCCACATAGGTGATTTCGTTGACTTTCAGTCCGTAAGCCACAAGCGCCATGACGGCCAGAAAAGCAACGCCGGTCAGGGCAATGACCAACACGCTTCCAGCAAAAGTTGCCGTATCAATCCCTTTCAAAATATTGGTCTTAAACCATAGGAGCAAAGGGCCCAGAATTGCGCTGAGAACAATCATCTTCGCATAAAACGCATAAACCTGCCGACTTGCGGTATTTGCGCTTCTTTTGTTCCACAACATGTAAAGCACAACCACCTGTAAGATCTCCGACAGCGAGATCGCAATGGCGATTCCCTTTGCGCCAAAGAATCGCATCCCTAAAAAGTAAAAAGGAAGGCTTAGTAGTACCGCGATACTGCCATAAACGGCCGGAAATAGGGTGTTTTGCGTCGCATAAAACGCTCTGGGCACAATCGTGTAGGCCGCAAGGGCAAACGCGCCAACGAGCAGATAAATCAGAATATCAGCGGTAAGAGCGGTTGCGGCTGCATCAAATTGGCCGCGCTGATATATAATCGACACCACTTCATTTCTAAGTACCATTAACAAAACCGAAACCGGTATGACCAAGGCTAGATAACGCAGCGTGTTGTTCAGCAGATGGTTCATTTCCTCTAAATTGTTTTCAGCCACCAGTCGTGCCAGAAATGGATACACTGCTGTTCCAATGGCCTGCCCGAATAGAGCGACCGGTATGAGCATAATCTTCAGGGCATAATTGATGCCTGAAATTCCGCCCGCCGGAAGATATGATCCAAAAATTCTGAAAAAGAATTCCCGTGAAAACGTCATGGTCAAGCCAAGCATAAGTGGGAGTGTTAGTAGAATGTATTTTTTAAGATCCGGATGTCTTAACTCAAATGAAAGCCTAAACTTCATACCGACGCGTTTAGCGCCGGCATACTGGATCATAAAATTGCACACAGCTCCGCCTAAAACGCCCCAGGAAAAACCGAGCATTCCGAACCGGCTTCCCAGCAGGATCCCTCCCAGGATGATGCACAGATTATAGACAATAGGGGATAGGGCCGGTGTGGTAAATCTTTCTTTGGCATACTGCACGGCCATTAAAAGCCCTGATACAAAAAAGAAAAATTGAGCCGGAAGTATGATTCGGGTCATTCGAATCACCGTTATTTTGAGCGCCGCGTCATCAATCCCTGGCGCCAGCACCGTAATTATTTCAGCGGAATAGACTTCAGCGATACAGATGAACAAAATAAGCAGCATTCCGAAGTTCGTTAAGATGAGAGAAAATACATGCCATCCCTCACTCTCATTATCCTTTGAAAGGTAGCGCGAAAAAATTGGAATAAACGTAATGGTAAGAAAACCACTGGCAAGAATATGATTCAATATTTCAGGAATTAAAAAGGAAAGCTGGTAGGCATCAACATCTCGCCCAGCGCCCCTAAAATAGGCAATCACCATCTCCCTGACCAATCCAATTAGGTTGCTCAGTAAAACCGATGCCATCATTATGACCGAAGCTATTCCAACTTTTTTGTAGATTGAACGGGACATACGGGTGGCCTGTTTGATCGGCAGTTAATTTTAATTCAGCCGCAGATGCTGCAATTGCCTTATCAGAAAGCCTATCGGATGGCAAAGCCTTATGCTCAAGCTTATTGCATTTGCATCGAGAAGGATAGATGCATCCCTTAGCTGTCGGACACGCGGCAACTCGTTATCAATCGACCCGTTTCCAACAAGGGCTTAAACAGCGCGGATTGCACTAGCGAGCCTTGCTTTTTGGGCGTTCAGCCTCATATTTTTAGCGGGGCCAAGAGTGGTCTCCAAACCAAGCGCACCGTTTGACGACNNCTTAGCTGTCGGACACGCGGCAACTCGTTATCAATCGACCCGTTTACGACAAGGGCTTAAACAGCGTGGATTGCACTAACGAGCCTTGCTTTTTGGGCGTTCGGCCCCATATTTTTAGCGGGGCCAAAAGTAATCTCCAAACCAAGCGCACAATTTGATGACCGCCGAAAAGACCCTTTCTTGACATGATTTTGCAGATCTTTTAATATTAGAAATAGGCCATGACCAAGAGGGAAATCATATCACAAAAATTAACGGCACTTTTCGTTTACGGTCGACCCCCGCTGGTGTTTGCCGGAATGATATGCGCCATTGCCGTCATGTGGACGCAAAACCCGATCATGTATACGATCGGTGTGCTGTTTTTGTTTATTTCCATGAGCTTTGATCTGGTTGATGGTTGGTTTGCCGCGCGGTTTGAGCTCCATCCACCCCTAGCGCAACTGGCCGATCGCCTGATGGACAAACTGGTATACTCGATTATCTTTCCGTTGCTGGCGGTTGGCGTCATGTGGCGGGTTCATTTCAGCTCGCCGGACCCCACCCGGGGCGAAATGCTGCACGCCATTTTGGTGCTGCTACTGGCCGTAACCGTTCTGGTGCGGGATAATTTTGCACACTTTATGCGCGGTTTTGCCGTACGCTATGACCAGGAACTTGAATATAAAGAGTTTACCCGTTTGCGCACGATTGTTGCCGCTCCGGTGGGTGCTTTGCTGTATGCCTATGCGTTTTATGTGCCGGAAGGCCCGCCTTCAAAAATTTATTTCTGGATATCGTGGCTGGGAAACCTGCCGCTGCGGGGATTGTTCTTTATTGAAATCATCTTCTTGATCATTAACTTCGGCTCAATTGCCGGCTATGTACGCAAATATGGCCGATTGTGCCTGGATGAGCTGTGTCTGGGAGATGAGAAGATGCGGCGCCGCATTCTGGCCTTCTTTCCCAATGCATTGACCCTGATGAATGCCATGATGGGTTTGCTGGCGGTATTTTTTGCGTATCAGGCCCGCATCCGGGAAGCATCTCTTTTCCTGATCGGTGCGGCCCTGTTTGACAAACTCGACGGCGCAGTGGCACGCAAACTGGGTTTGACCGAGCCGATGGATGAAGAAATACCCCAAAAATCCATTAGTTTTGGAAGTCTGCTGGATGACATCTCAGATGCAGTCAGCTTTTGTATCGCGCCGGCCTGGATATTTTATATCGTTTTATCCAGCCATCCGAACCCGGTCATTCAAAAGCTACCGCTGGGCTGGGTTGCCTGGATATACGCGCTGCTGGGGATTGGCCGCCTGGTTTATTTCACATTGGACAAATCACCCATCCCTGGATTTTTTAAAGGCATGCCAACGCCGGCAGCCGCCTTGCTGGTGATGTCGGGATTGATCATATTCGGCCAGGCCATCAGTGACGGCTCCGATTGGATCCCATTCTGGGGTGTTTTTTGCTTTGGATTGGTCATTGTCGCCGCCGTCCTGATGAACGCCTATCCGATCCGCTACCTGCACCTGGGTCGTTTTATGAGCCGACACCCCTGGTTTGGGCGTGGAACACTGATTGTGATCTGTTCGGTATTTACACCCTATTATGGTCAAGCCGCTTTGATTTACATGCTGCTGTATACCCTTTCACCGCTTGTCACCTGGCGCATTGATCCGGATATTGCTGCCCAGGAAACCCGCACCAAACCCGCCATGCCATAAAGGCTTTCGCAAAAATAGGCAATCACGGTTTTAGGTTGGCCAGTTTAGCCCGTTGCCCGTTAGTCCATAAACATATAATCAGACATATTTCCAATTTTAACCGGTTCAACCGGCTAAACGGGCTCAACGGGCTCAACCGATTTAGGTACGGATTGATGCTTATGGAAAAATCGTATCTTCGGTTTCAAAGTCAAAGAAATATCCGTCCCTCTGCAATTTTATCGGTTCTGGCACAGCCCAGCTGCCCCCCAGCGAGCGGTGTAAATTAACACGGTTGGTCAAAATGCTCAAATCCACCTCGGCCAGTCTGTCTTCAGCCGTAAACCGCGTCTGTTGGGCGTCAAGCACGTCCAAATATTGTACAAGTCCCTTTATGTAACGGTTTTGCGCCACACGCTGGGTCGCACGGGCTTCCTCTAAAAAAACCACCTCGCGCTGCCGGCGTTCAAGCTGTTTTTGGCGGGTCAACAACGCCCCTTCCACTTCGGCAAAGGCATTTAAGACGGTGTTGGCATAATCTGAAACAGCCTGCTGGTACTGGGCTTCAACGCCTCGCTGACGGGCTTTTAAAAGATCGGCATCCACAAGGGGTTGCATCACACCGCGGGCAAAATTCCAGATGACGCTGTCGCTTTTAAACAGCCGGTCTTTACCGTCCGCATTCCAACCGTAACTGCCGGTCAGGGTGATTTTCGGAAACCGGTCTGCTTTAGCGGCACCGATTTGCTCGTTTAAGGCCTGCAGCCGCACCTCCGCAGCGCGAATATCCGGTCGTTGGCGCAACAGGGTGGAGGGAAGGCCGGTCGGCACCGGTTCCGGCTGCCGGTAATAGTCCTCCGGCTGGGGCCGTGCCGGCCGGGTTTCCGGATAGCGGCCCAGTAATATCGAAAGTTGCTGCTGGGTAATTCCCAGTTGCTGCTGCAATTCGGGAACCCGGATTTGGGCTCCGGACAGGATTCTGCGCGCCTGCCGAACATCCAGGACAGAGGTCAGGCCCCGGCGGTACCGGGTTTCGACAAACTGCAGACTGCGTTCAAAAGCCGCAATACTTTCGGCAGCAATTTGGAGTCTGCGTTCAAAGGCTTCGATCTGCAAATACAGGTTGATGGTTTCAGCGACCAGAGTTTGAGCAATCGTACGGCGGTTTTCTTCATCCACCAGAATTTCATTCCAGGCCGCCCGGGAGGCTTTGGCCAGGCGGCTCCACAGATCGATTTCAAAAAGCGCCCGAAAAGCCACCTGGTGGGTGGTAATCGTCTCTCCGCGTCCGACATTGACGCCGCCGAAGCGACGTTTATTCCAGTCATAATCAAAATTTACCTGGGGCCAACGGTCGGCACCAACCTGAACATACTGGGCCCGGGCCTCCAGAATCCGGGCCGCGGCCTGTTTCAAATCCCAGTTATACCGCAGCACTGCCTCAACCAGCCGGTTGAGCTCGGGATCATTGAAATCATGCCACCAGCGATCGGTAATCATAGCATCGACGCTGGATTTGATTGAATCGCTCTGATAAAATTTCGGGATTTCGATATTTACATCAGGGCGTTGATAATGAGGGCCCAAATTAATGCATCCGATCAGCGCGCCAAGCAAAAAACCGACTGCGCTGATCAGAAGATAGCGACGCATCATGGCTCTGTCTCCTTTAGCTGGATTAATCCATTGATATTATTTAATTATCAAATACTAAACGGTTGTATAAAACCGCTAATTTAATGTCAAGCGTTGGGCTGAACTTAACGCCCCGATAACCGGTTGCCAACAACATTTTGGCGTTCTATTTTATTGAAATAACAAAATATCAATAAAATTATGATTGTGCGATAGTCAGCCGACGGCATCAACCCGGAATTGCTGAACCAGATGGTCCATCGAGGAGACAGATGCGTTAATTTTACTTCGAATAACATAAACCTTGCAAGTCGATTCAAATTAAAGTAATAGAGCACAAATGGTTCTGGCCAGGGGGGACCATGCATAAGGCCTTGAAAACGCGGGTAACCGCCCTGGAACACCCTTCCGGAAATCCCGGCCTTTTGATTGTTGCGATGACGCCATGAGACCGGGCATTGTCTTTTTGCCAACCTTCGGGTGACCGGATATTTGGAGGATGATTTCCATAATCAGGTTACAGGCCTGCTATGGCATGAACCGAATATTGGGCCACAACAATCCTTCCCATGGAAAACTGATAGGATACAGGCTCATCAGTAAAGCACTAACCTAAAGCGACTGAAAGTTGAAACTGATTCGATGACTGAAGCGATAAAATCTTTGGGAATCTGTTTGGGGGCATCAACTGTTTCGATCGCCCAGCTAACACAGGCGCCACCTCATCCAGAAGCCGATGATCCAGCCCTGCAATCCAAACCTTTGTTGATTGAATCCGCCCTTTATCCCCATGAGGGCGATCCGAAGCGCACGCTGCTAAAAGCCTTTGAACAGCTGGATTTGAGCTCATTTGATCGAATTGCTGCCACCGGCCGTAAATTTCGCAAATTTGTAAACCTGACGTCCATTTCCGAACCCGAAGCCGTCGAATATGCTTACCAGTATGTCAAACCGCCGGGGGTTGATTGTCCAGCCATTATTTCGGCCGGCGGCGAGACCTTCATGGTCTACGTTTTGGATCGGTCCGGGCGCATATCCAACGTTATCACGGGAAATAAATGCGCTTCGGGTACCGGTGAATTTTTTCTACAGCAACTGCGGCGCATGAATGTTACTCTGGATGAGGCCGCGCAATGGGCGTCAGTAGAGTCACCCCACCACGTATCGGGGCGTTGTTCGGTTTTTTGTAAATCGGATTGCACCCACGCCACCAACAAAGGTGTTCCAAAATCCCAGGTTACCGCCGGATTATGTAAAATGATGGCCAATAAAATTCTGGAACTCCTTAAAAAGGTGGAACGGCGCAATTTATTGCTCGCCGGCGGCACTGCCCGTAACCATATGATGGTCGATTACCTTAAACAGGATATCCCGGGATTGGTAGTACCGGATGAAGCCCCTTATTTTGAAGCGCTGGGAGCCGCATTATGGGCGCTGGAACATGAAACCGCTGCGGTTGAAGGTGAGGCCAATTTGTTCCGCTCAGAGATCACCTCATTCGATACCCTACCGCCGCTGAATGATTTTGCCGCGGAGGTTGAGTTCAAAACCATTGAAAAAGGAGATGTTAAGCCCGGCGATACCTGTATTTTAGGCTTGGATGTCGGCTCGACCACAACCAAAGCGGTGTTAATGCGTAAATCAGATGATGCCATGCTGGCCTCGGTTTACCTGCGCACCAATGGTGACCCGGTCGGCGCTTCCCGACGCTGTTACCAATCCATTCTGGAACAAATCCAGAGGCGGGTGGACCCGGCGCAACTGTCGATTATTGGCCTCGGAGTGTGCGGATCGGGCCGGCAGATCGCCGGTTTGCACGCCCTTACCGATGGCGTTATCAACGAAATCATCGCGCATGCCACCGCTGCCGTCTATTTTGACCCCAAAGTCGACACCATTTTTGAAATCGGCGGCCAGGATGCCAAATACACCTATATCACCAACGGGGTGCCGTCCGATTATGCCATGAACGAGGCCTGTTCAGCTGGCACCGGCTCATTTTTAGAAGAATCGGCTTATGAAACCCTCGGGGTCGAAATGGAGAAAATCGCCGGTGTGGCCCTGAAAGGGCAACAGCCGCCGAATTTTAATGATCAGTGCGCCGCGTTCATTGCCTCCGACATTAAAAACGCGATTCACGAAGGTGTGCGTCACGAAGACATTGTCGCCGGGCTGGTATACTCCATCTGTATGAATTATTCAAATCGCGTCAAGGGCAATCGGCCGGTGGGTGAAAAAGTATTTATGCAGGGCGGGGTTTGTTACAACACAGCTGTTCCGTTGGCCATGGCCTCCCTGATTGGCAAACCCATCGTGGTTCCGCCGGAACCCGGACTGATGGGCGCATATGGTGTTGCGCTGGCCGTTAAAAATCGAATTGATACCGGACTGATGTCCGCAGACCAATTTGATCTGGCAACGCTGGCAAACCGCAGTGTCACGTATAAAAAATCATTCGTCTGCAAAGGCGGAAAAGAAAAATGCGATCGCCGTTGTGATATTGCCACGATTCAGGTTGAGGGCAAAAAATATCCTTTTGGCGGTGCCTGCAATCGCTATTACAACCTGCGCCACAATGTAAAATATGATGTCGCCAAACTGGATCTGGTGCGAATCCGCCAGCAGCTCATATTTGAAAAATACGGCGCGCGGCCGGCGGCGGATTCAGGCCGCCCCCAGCGGGGAACCATCGGTTTTAATCGCAGCTTCTTAATTAACACATACTATCCGTTGTATTCCAATTTTTTTGCCGAGTTGGGCTATGCGGTCCTTTTGCCGCCGGAACCCTCCCAAGAGGGCATCGACCAGCGCAACGCGCCTTTTTGCTACCCGGTTGAGCTGGCCCATGGTTTTTTCTATTCGTTGATTGAAACCCAGCCAGCACCCGATTTTATTTTTCTGCCGCATTTTAAAGCCGTGCCCAGCGAAAGTGAAACCGACGGTAATCATCATTCCCAGGTGTGCCCGCTGGTTCAGGGTGAAACGTTTTATCTGCAAACCACCTTTCGTAAAAAATTGGAACTGCTAGCCAAATCAGGTACACAGCTGTTAACTCCCCTGATCGATCTTTCCAGAGGACTAGCAGATGCGCGCCAACCGTTGCTCGCGGCTGCT
>JABAHP010000575.1_pt3 | contig 19139 bp, 3 predicted proteins | sample 7062081 | NCBI WGS metagenome assembly JABAHP01 (sample SAMN14534357, study PRJNA622989) | marine sediment metagenome | biome: marine biome [ENVO:00000428]; feature: marine pelagic biome [ENVO:01000023]; material: deep marine sediment [ENVO:00002113] | place: India: Gulf of Kutch | collected...
AAACGAGCTGGATCTCGGAGAACTTTTATTCAGGCAATATGACTCACAACTAAAAGAAAAGGCTGATGAGATAGCCATCAAAGAGAAGGAGATGGCTGAATCGCTTGAAAAACTGAAACAGGCAGAGGCGGTGAAGGCGGCAGAAAAACGCAAAACGCAAATGGAGGAAGACAGAAAGGCAAGAATAAAAGATTATATGGACAGCGCGATGGTGCTTCAGGGGCAGATGCGCTATGAGGAAGCTCTTGGCCAGTTGGAAAGTTTGCTTGTGTTAGACCCAATGAATAACAATGCTCTGATACAGAAACAGACGCTTGAGGATATGATCAGTTACCGCAAGCAGATAGAGGTGAATAAGAAGAAGAGTAAGGAAAGAACAGACGTTTTGCGAAAAACTGTTGAGGCTTCGATCCCATATGCTGAAGATATGACTTACCCCGATATTTGGAAGGAAAAGATTGCAAGCCCGTATCGCAAACCGGAAGAGCCGCTTGGGCTGGATCCGGAAGATGTAGAGGTCTACAAACAATTAGATGAAATCGTTGACCTTTCAGCATTGACGGCGGATATGCCTTTTAGCGATGCGATAGAGGAATTGAAGAATTCCGTTGAGCCGCCGTTGAAAATAATTGTCCTCTGGAGGGATTTGGAGGATACGGCTAATATCCTGGATAATACCGAAATTAATATGGATGGAGTGCCGGCAATTCGACTGGGGACGGGACTGGAGAATTTGTTACAGGCGGTTTCTGGAGGTTTTGCAGATCTTGACTACGTTGTCCAGAAAGGAGTAATCACCATAGCGACAATAGAATCTCTTCCGAGCAAGCTGGTAACAAGAGTTTACAATGTGACCGACCTGCTTGGCCAGCCGGCCTTTTTCACTCAGGGCATGATGGGTATGATGGGCATGGGCGGCTACGGCGGTGGCATGGGTGGCTATGGCGGTGGCATGGGCGGCTACGGTGGCGGTATGGGCGGCTATGGTGGCGGTATGGGCGGCTATGGCGGTGGCGGTTATGGGGGCGGCCTTGGTGGCTACGGTGGTGGCGGCTACGGCGGTTACGGTGGTGGCGGCCTTGGTGGTTATGGCGGCGGTGGCTATGGCGGCGGTGGCTATGGCGGCGGTGGCTATGGCGGCGGTGGCTATGGCGGCGGTGGCGGCCTCGGTGGTTATGGTGGTGGCCTTGGTGGTTATGGCGGTGGCATGGGCGGCTACGGTGGCGGTATGGGCGGCTATGGCGGCGGCTATGGCCAGATTGACTTTGCCAGAGAGTATCGCGGTGAAAATCTGATGTATCTTATCCAGGATACTATTGAGCCGGATAGCTGGTGGGAAGCTGGTGGAGAGGGTACCATAACGGTTTATGAAGGTAAGAAGCTTATTGTCCTCCAGACACGTGATGTTCATAATGAAATTGAAACATTGCTCAATGAGATGCGCAAGTCGCTTGGACATCAGGTTGCTATCGAGACCAGATTTTTAGTTGTTACCGAGAATTTCCTGGAGGATATCGGCTTTGATGTAGACTTTACCTGGGACCCGGGTGGTAACTGGAGCCCGATCCAGTTCAGTCAAGGTTCTATGGGTGCTGCCGTTCCGGAAATAACGAAGGTTCCGGGAAGTCTTGCCGGTATTTCAACAGCATTAGAGGTAGGGGGCCCGGGTATTAGTGGTTACGCCAGTTATGGAAATATACTTGATGACCTCCAGGTCAGCTTTCTTATCAGGGCTACACAGGCCCACACAGACGCAACGACCCTGACTGCACCGAAAGTTACGGTTCTAAGCGGAGAGACGGCTACGTTCCAGATTCAAAGGGATATATCATATGCGCTGCCACCGACTGTTCTTGGCAGTGGTGGAGGTGCAGGCTTTGCTCCCGGTGGCGGTGGTTTTGGTGGCGGCTACCCTGGTGGCTATGGTGGTGGCTATGGTAGTTCCAGTGTATTGCAGAACGTCCAGCGTATACCAGCCGGTACTACGCTTACTATAACACCGACTATAGATCCGGATAAAAAATATGTATTGCTCAATATAATGACTTTCCTTCAGGATTTACTCAGGTTGAAAACCCACGAGGTTGAAGCCGTTATTCCCGGACAAGCAGGTTCACCTACTACACGTGTTCCATATCGTATAGAAGTCCCTGAGACTGAGCGGTCAAGTGTTCAAACCCGCGTGAACGTGCCGGATGAAGGAACATTACTATTGGGCGGCCAGAGAATATCAGCAGAAATTGAAAAGGAAGCGGGCGTGCCGATATTGAGCAAGATACCTTTGCTTGGAAGACTGTTCAGTAATCGCACAATAGTTAAGGATCACAAGATATTGCTGATACTGGTTAAGCCGACTATTATTTTGCAGGAGGAGCGTGAACAAGAAGCAATTGCTGCAATGGAAGATAAAATTTAAATTCGTCGTGTATACAATATGATGTGTGTTACGTATCGCGCTTAACAAAAGCGCGATACGATATATAATATTTAAGTTAAAGATTACCGCATTTCTAAGGAATAGAAAGTGAAGCGACAAATCCCTACACGACCTGGAATCCAAGGATTCCCGGTTTGGTCATTAAGGGGGCCCAGAGCATCTTTATTAGTTCTCGGAGTCCTGATTTTTGTATGTACACAACTATCTTTTGCTCAGGTTGTTGACTTACCCGGCTTACTTGGTGCAGGAGAAACAGCCTCTTCATCCCATTATAAGCAGGGTGAAGTGATTGTGCGTTTTGCCGACGTAGGTCCTGATGCGCCAATTCGCAAGGCGATACCCGGTCCACTTACAAATCGTGCAGTAAAAAATGCCATATCGAATATGGCTGTACCAGGCGCTGTCGTGCATAAGGAATTCGACCGTGTTGCCCCCGGCCTGACTCTGGTAAAACTGCCGGCAAACGTTACGGTAGCGAATGCTCTTGCCCGTTTCAAAAAGTCTCCTAACGTTTTATATGTCGAGCCTAACTACAAACGTTGGTTGTGTGCCAAATATCCTAACGATCCTAATTTCTCCAAATTGTGGGCTTTGCACAATACCGGCCAAACCGGTGGCACTTTTGATGCCGATATTGACGCACCGGAGGCCTGGAGCATCCAAACCGGAGACCCCAACATCATCGTAGCGGTCATTGACACCGGTGTTGACTATAACCACCCCGACTTGGCAGACAATATTTGGGTCAACCAGGAAGAGTTGAATGGTGATCCCAACGTTGACGACGACGGCAACGGTTATGTAGACGATATTTATGGCTATGATTTTGGTGGTGCTTCCGGAAACACCACGGATAATGATCCCATGGATGTCTATGGTCATGGAACTGCCGTGGCCGGAATAATCGGCGCACTGGGGGATAACAATAGAGGTGTTGTTGGCGTCTGCTGGGATGTCACTATTATGCCCCTGAAATTTACCTCCGATGATGGTACCGTCAGATCTGTAAGTAGCGAGATCGCAGCCATTGAGTATGCCAGAGCTATGGGCGCCAATGTTATAAACGTTTCATTCGGAGGTTACGAATACAGCCAGGCGGAGTACGATGCCATTGCAGCCGCTGATTCAAACGGGATACTTTTCGTGGCTTCCGCAGGCAGTGATGACAACAACAACGATGCCAACGCATTTTACCCTGCAAGCTATGACTTAGATAACATCATCTCTGTAATGTCGACGAATCACGATGATGTCAGGGCACAGCCTGCGGGGAAGGTTTCCAATTATGGTGCGATTTCGGTTGACATCGCTGCACCGGGAGGTCAGCAGTTATTACCATGGGATAGCAGGGGTATCCTATGCTGTTTTTCGGGCGGTGGCTATCAATATTTTCAGGGGACTTCCGTAGCTGCCCCTCACGTTGCCGGTGCTGCTGCTCTTGTTTGGTCAACCGATCTGAATATGACGCATATCGAAGTCAAGCAGAAGTTATTGCATCCTTTGGTCGTAGACCGGCTTCCTGCTTTGCAGGAATATTGCGTCAACGGCAGCCGTCTTAATGTTTTCAAGGCTATTGCTAATCTGGTCGTGAATACATCAATACCATATGACTCCAACGACCCGAATACTTACTGGACGACAATTCAGGCGGCAATAGAAGATGCCAATAACGGAGATGAGCTGATAGCCGATGGCGGCCTGTATATCGAAAATATTGATTTCCTCGGAAAGAGCATAATACTTCGCAGTGGTAACATCAACGACTACAATGATCAGACTATCAACCGTGACGGCACTTTAATCTTCGGCAATAACAATGGCTCCGTGGTCACTTTCCGGAACGGTGAAGACCCCAATACTGTACTAAAAGGATTCACAATCTCCGGCGGCCTTGCCGAGTACGGTGGCGGTATCGAATGCGATGGTGCATCGCCGACAATTTCCGACTGTAACATTATCGACAATGCCGCAGAGTTTTACGGCGGCGGAATCGATTGCTTTTACGCTTCACCTGTAATTATAAACTGCGTTATAACTGACAACCAGGCCTTTTCAGGTATCGGTATCGGCGGCGGTATCAATTGTGAGCAGGCTTCTCCAACAATTGAACACTGTTTTATTACTAATAATTATGCAGGTAACGTCGGCGGCGGCATGGCATATTATTTTTCATCCCCATCCATTTTCAACTGTTTCATTCTGAATAATTCAGCTACCAACCAAAGTGGCGGAATTGATTGTGACACTTCATCGCCGACTATTACGAACTGCACTATTGCCAACAACAATTCATTAGAGGGCGGCGGGATTGCCGCCAGTCTGAGTTCGACACCGGTGATTACGGGCTCCATCCTGTGGAATAATGGTGATGACCTTTACGGATGCTCCGCTGTCTACTCCTGCATTCAGGATGGCGATCCCGGAATAGGTAACATTAATTCAAATCCGTTATTTTTAACCGGACCGCTTGGCGACTACTATTTGTCACAAATAGCGGCCGGACAGTTAGTTGAAAGCCCCTGTGTAAATGTCGGTGACCCCTGTGTGCCTTTTACAAGGCTCTTACAATATACTACAAGGACGGATAGTGTGATCGATATGGGTTTGGTTGATATGGGTGCTCATTATCCGCGCACAGTACTCGAAATGATCCAGTTGAACACGAGTGTGGTTGGTGGTAACGGCTCAATTGATCCGAATAGCAAACTGGTTAAAAAATACTCTGTCCAGCAGCTAACAGCTTACCCTGATCCGAACTATCGAGTCAGGGCATGGACCGGTACTGATGATGATTCGTCCACCGATGTCAACAATACTGTTACTATGATTACCGATGTCAACGTAACGGTTGAATTCGAAGCGGTTCCATTCTATATGCTGCGTACAAGTGTTATCGGAGGCAACGGAACTATTTCGCCGAATCACCGAAGAGGCCATTACTATCCCGACGGCACCGTAGTGGAACTTACTGCAGTTCCTGAGCCGGGCTATATTGTGGACAGGTGGACCGGAACCGACGATCCTAACTCCTGGTCCAATACCAATTACGTCACAATTGATGCAGACAAGGATGTCACCGTCACGTTCCGGGTACCACGGGCTTTTCATGTACCGGCCCCATTTCCAACTATCCAGGAGGCGATCAACTATGCTTACGACCATGGGGACAAAATCGTCGTTAGCTACGGTACCTGGGATGGTGGTAATGATTTTATGGGTAAAGCGATTACCATCGCCAGTGTAAGGCCTGATGATCCCTGTGTTGTTGCCGCTACAATCATTGATTGTTCATATGGGCCCGCTTTTATCTTCCAGAGCGGCGAGGGCAGGGATTCGGTTGTTGACGGCTTTACCCTTCAAGGCGATGGCGATCCGGGACCTGGTGCCCCGTGGGGAGATGCAGATAACGGAATTGGCATAGATGGCCCCAATACTTTTGGCGGGGCGATACAATGTATGGCCGGAAGCAGTCCCACATTATCTCATTTAGTAATCAGAGATGTTGTCGCACGCGGTGGCAGGGGGCAGGATGGCGCTTATATTTTTGATCCTCATGATCCTCCCGATGACCCTCCGGACCCGTTGGATCCGCTTGATCAATTGCCCGATCCGAATGCGCCTGAGCCAAATGAGCTTGTTACCATAGAAAAGTGGTCCCAGCCGCCGGTGGCTTATGGTCCTTCACGACCAGATTACTATTGGGGCTGGAATGAGGAACCCCAACAGTATCCACCCGAGAGGATTGTGTTAATTGACGATTTTTTCTGCGACAGCAATATACCAATAACGGATATTCGCTGGTGGGGTTCAATACGGGATTTCAGTGGAGACATAGATGAATTACCAACGAACGACCTGCCGGACAGTTTCGTGATAAGAATCTGGGCAAGCGAACCCAATGATGCGAATTATCCCGATGTGAGTCAGGAAATTCACACTGTATCTGTTGATTACACTGACGTTGCGGTTAGCTGGTATGGTTTTGAAGTACATCCAAACAGTCCGGATGCACCCAATGGCATAACTAAAGTTCAATATGAAGTCACACTGGATCCGAATGAATGGTGGTATCAGCCGGGTGACAATGGAATTTACTGGCTTAGTATAGAGGCAATTTATAATACAATTCCAGGTCCGAACGATCCGAGGTGGGGCTGGGAAACTTGCGATGTGGATCCTTGTTACCCGGATCGTAATGGTGCGCTGCGTTATAACTTCACAACATCCACTTTCGAACCTGTAGAGTTCAGCGGGGCGCCGTGGGACATGAGCTTCGTATTACTTTATGTGGAACCCGATTTACCCATAGATGGTTTTGATGGCCTGGATGGTCTGGACGGCCTCCCTGGCATCCCCGGTCCTAACGGAATTCCCGGGGCTAACGGCTTTGATGGCGGCAATGGTGGTGACGCATACGGTGGTGCGATGTACTTTGACGCCAATAGCAGGCCGCTGCTTACGAATATCACAATTATTAACTGCCGGGCCCTCGGCGGCTATGCCGGATACGGAGGACAGGGGCAGGACGGCGGCGATGGAGGCGATGGTCAAATTGGCCAGGACGGACAACCCGGCCAGAACGGAGGCCCCGGTTATAACGGGGGCGCGGATGGTGCAGGAGGCGACGGTGGTGATGGCGGCGCAGGCGGTCGCGGAGGTCACGGTGGAAGAGGCGGAAGAGGCGGTAATGGTGGTCAGGGCGGCGAGGCATTAGGCGGAGCGATATATTTCGGTCCGGGATGCAAACCGACAATAAGGTACTTGACAATTTTAAATTGCTGGACCAACCAGGGACTCGGTGCGCCTGGTGGAGATGCGGGTAACGGGGGGAACGGCGGCAATGGTGCAGCCGGTGGCGCCGGAGGTGCGGCCGGTACCGGTAATCCTGATGGCCAGGATGGTGCCGATGGCGCCGATGGCGTTGGAGGCAATGGTGGTGACGGTGGCAACCAGTACCGAGGCTTTCCTTACTTTTTCTATGACCTTGGCGGCAACATGGGCCCCAATGGTGCACGCTCATTGGCGGGTGCCATATACTATGGTGCAAATTGTGATGCTAACGTTACGGATGTGAAAATCAGTTACTGTTACACTGATGTTTCTGCCGCAACGGATACATATACTGCCGGTAGCGGCGGCAACGGCGGAAACGGAGGCAACGGTTCAAATGATGCCCCGGGTGGCATGGGCGGCAATGGCGGTTGGGGCGGTGCAGGCCTCCCAAGTCCAGGCGGCGGCCCCGGCGGCAGCGGCGGCAGCGGCGGCAATAACAACGCCCCGGACGGCATCGATGGACCGGATGGCGGTGGTAGTTACAGCCCTATTTCCGGTTATGGTGGCGCCAATTATTATGATGTTAACTGTACTGCCGACTTTAATAACTACATAGTAAGCTACTGTTCGACAAGTTATAGTGGTGGTGGTGAATACTACTCCACGCTCGCCGATGTACTGTTGAACAACTGTCAGTTCATCGGCAACTCAAGTGGTGGCAGTGGAGGTGCCCAGTATTTTGGTTCATCGCTTTTGTTGGAAGCTAATGACTGTAACTACATGAATAATACTGCCGGCGGTAATGGCGGTGCTGTATTCTGGCCGTATAGGGGCACAGCGAGAATCTACAATAGTGAATTTATTGGCAACTCGGCTGGTGGATCGAGCGTTTCAATTTCTATTATTTCAGGGCTTGATTCTTCTTATTACTACAGAAATGGTCATGGAGGGGCACTGTACGGTGGTGGAGTTGTCCAAACTTATTACGATTGGTATTGGGATCCTAACACAGGTGAATGGGTAATTATAGAACATACCGACTTGTTCAATGGCAGTAATATAGATATTGAAAGCAGCCAATTTTTGGATAACGACGCGAAAATCGGAGGCGCTATATACTTCTACGGCAACGACTCACAGGTATCTATCTTGGACAGTGCTGTCAATGGCAATGTCGCCGATCACGGTGGTGGTATGTTCTTTAGCGGAGGCGGTCCCAAAATTAAAGGGTGCACCTTTAGAGGTAATATTGCTGAGGCAAGCTGGTTCTCTACTGAGTACTTTACGGTGTACGCATTATTTTACGACTACATTGGCAGCCAAAACTTCTATGGCGGCGGCGGAGGAATCTTCTGCTGGTCGGCAGAACCGGTGATTGAAAACTGCTTTATAAGCGACAACAAAGCATCCGGCTCCGGCGGCGGTGTGTATTTCGGCGGAGACCCGAATGGACCGATACTTAAAAACTGTCTGGTCAAAGGTAATTCGGCTGTACTGGAAGGTGGCGGCATTGCTTCCCACTGGTTTGTATTGCCTACAATCTCTAATTGTACAATTGTCGACAATATTGCGTATGATCCCTATGGCCAGAATCATGGAAGGGGCGGTGGTTTGTCCTGCTCATACGAGAGTTATACAACTCTTATTGACAGCATCCTTTGGGGCAACACTGGTGTGCTTGGCAACCAGATTGCTATTGGCAGCGATAACGAGCCAATCTACCTCGACAGGCCTGCTACTCTGACAGTATCACATTGCGACATAGAGGGCGGTAATAATCCGACGGCTGTCCACGTTGAACCGGGACGTACACTAAACTGGCTCAGCGGTAATATCGATGCAGACCCGCTCTTTGTCCTGCCGTACTACTATCTCAGTCAGACCGCGGCCGGGCAGGTTTCAGACAGCCCCTGTGTCGATACAGGCAGTGATTTGGCAATTAACCTCGGCCTTGGTGACTTTACCACCCGCTCCGATGGTGTCAATGACGCAGGTGTGGTTGATATGGGGCTGCACTACCCGGTTGTAGCCGGCCAGTATCAATTAACTGTAAACGTCATCAACGGCCAGCACGGAACAGTAGAACCGAGTGGTGGAATGTTCAACAAGTACACCGCGGTAACTCTGACAGCAACAGTGGATGCGGGATATCGGGTCAGATGGGTAGGCACTGATGACGATACGTCTCACGCATTAACTAATACGGTCACGATGTATTCAGACAGGACCGTCACTGCCATAATAGAACAGACAACTGTTATTAAAGTTCCTGAAGACTATCCCTCAATTCAGACGGCGATTGATGTTGCAGAGGATGGTGATAAAATTGTCGTCGACAGAGGCGTTTACAGGGGCGAAGCACTCACGATCTCAGGTAAGGCTATTACCATAACCAGCACGAATCCTGATGATCCGTGTACTGTTGCAGGAACAATCATCGACTACGCGGGCTATGGTAATAGACATATATATTTCACACGGGATTGCGGTCCGGACACTGTTTTAAACGGCCTGACGATTATGAATGCCAACCAGAATGTAATCGATCAGCCATCCCCGCCCGATCCCGGTGATGACGGCTATACCGGTATACCCAATTGGGGCGGTGCGATTTGGATTGAAAACGGCTCCGGTCCCACTATTGTTAATTGCGTTATTACCAATTGCCAGATTACTGCCGGCGACGCAAGCAGCGGCAATGACGGTCCAAGCGTTGGTGACCCAATTGATCCGGGTGATCCGGATTCGGCGCTATGGGACGTTGGGCAGCCGGGTGGCAGAGGTGGTGACGGTGGTGATGCGTATGGCGGCGGTATTTATTGCGGGATTAACAGCTACCCGACTATTCGTAATTGTACAATTTCTTATTGCCAGGCCATTGGGGCCGACGCCGGCAATGGCGGCAGCGGCGGCAATTCCGACAATGGCAACGATGGACCCGACGGTGGCGCCGCTGGTCATGGAGGTCTGGCATACGGCGGCGGAATCTACGTTGCTTCTGCCGGTAGACCGACCATTGAAGATACTACAATTATTGGCTGTTCGGTTACCGCGGGCAATGCCGGAAACGGTGGGGATGGTGGTAATACAAGCGGTGACATTGACGGTATCCCGGGCGAAGGCGGTGACGGGGGTGTTGGCGGTTCTAACGGCCGGGCCTATGGTGGTGGAATCCACTTTGCCGATAAGGTCATTGCCACAGTCTCCAATTGCCGAATCATCGATTGCTCTGCCACTGCCGGTGACGCAGGGGACGGCGGTGATTTCGGAGATAGCGATGACCCAGGATTAGGCGGCTTCGGCGGCGGGTACGTGGGAGAATACTGGAAACACAGTGCCTATGGCGGCGGTGTATATGCCGGCCTTGACAGTAGAATCACCTTCGAGGGCTGCACTTTCAGCAACAACACGATTACAGGTGGTATTAGCGGGATTGGCGGTGACAACTCAGCGGGTATGCGACCGCCCATAATCAGCTATTTAGTTCCTGTCTATGGAGCCGGTGTATTCTGCGATAGCCACTCACAAACAACATTTGTGGGCTGTCATGTAGCAGACAACAATGCGGATGATGTTCTTGATCCCAATGGCCTATTGGTATATCGTTTGAATTCATACGTTAGCTTCGGCGGCGGTATTTCTTTTGAAGATACTAATTCTGTAATAATTTCAGATTCTAACTTTGTTAACAATTACGCAACGATCGGCGGCGGTTTGTTCTGGGATGAGGCCGACGACTTTGTAGTGACCGGTTCTAATTTCACTGACAACTCGGCGTTCAAGGGCGGTGGAATATATTGTATCGATAGTGCGGCCTCGACTATCAAAGGATGCATAATCACAGGCAATCAGGCCATTGAACCGGGCGGTGAAGGTGGCGGTATACATTGCTCGTCAATACCGGCACTTATCGCTGATAACGAAATAAGATTCAATGATGCGGTTTACTCCGGTGGTGGTTTGTATTTGTCCGGTGGTGCATCAGGGACACAGACGCTCAAAAATTGTCTGATTACCGACAACTCGGCCGGTAGAGACGGTGGAGGAATTTCGGCCAGTTGGCATAGTGAATTGCTTATATCCAACTGTACTATTCATAACAATACAGCAGATGATGTCAACGATCCCAACAATAGCGGATACGGTGGAGGTCTGTTCTGCGGATACGGAAGCTACACTGACGTTATAGACAGCATCTTCTGGGCCAATGAAGGTAACAAAGGTTCGGAGATTTCAGTAGGCACAGGTTTCGAATTCGATCCAAGGCCGGCAACCGTTGCAGTTTCATACTCCGATATCGATGGCTGGCAGGGTCCAAACGGTGCCGAGTGGGTCAATCCAAACGCCGTTTTTGTTGATCTAAACTGTGACCTGAGATGGGACTTCAATAGTGTCATTGACGATGATCCGCTCTTTGTCAGTGGTTATCGACTCAGTCAAACGGCAGCCGGTCAGTCACAGAACAGCCTCTGTGTGGATACTGGCAGCGATCTGGCAAGCAACCTCGGCATGGATACTTACACCACCAGAACCGATAGCGTCAACGATATCGATTTAGTTGACATGGGTTATCACTATACCGTGTCCGGCCGGCAGTATCAGTTAACTGTTAATGTGACCGGGCCCGGTACCGTTGAGTTTGAACCGGACCACAGCGGCATATATAACGAGAATGCAATGGTCAGGTTGATAGGTGTTCCTGAGCCCAACTACTTTGTCAGAGGCTGGTATGATGTCAATGGTGTCCTGGTTTCTGCAACCAGTGCCTTTGTAGTAGTAATGGATTCCGACAAGACCTTTGACGTTGAATTCGGGCTGCCGGTTACAACCGGAGTTTCAGGTGATCCTAATGCTCTCCGTGATGCTGTCAATGCTGCAAGGAATGGCGATACACTTTACGTTAATCCCGGAACTGCCGGAGATTACAACGGCGACATCAATTTCCAGGGCAAACAGCTCAGATTGTTCGGTGTCAAACCTGATGATCCTAATGTTGTTGCCAACGTAATTATTGATTGTGCAAACACAAGTCGCGCCTTTACCTTTAATGGCGGTGAAGATGCCAATGTGGTCGTAGACGGATTTACGATAATCAACGGCAGCGTTACGGGCGAGCCCGGCGGAGCCATATACATCGGCCCCGACAGCAAGGTGGTCCTTGCTAATATCGGGATAAGCAACTGCAGCACTGTCGGCGCCAATGGTGGTGCTATATACATAGATTCTAACAGCAGTCCAATCATCAATGATGTCGCGATAAGCGACTGTACCTCTGACGCCAATGGTGGTGCGATATACATGGCTTCCAACACTACTGCGACGTTAACAAGCGTCCGGATAAATATCTGTAGTGTTATTGATGCCAACGGCGGCGGTATTTATATCGATGCCAACAGTGCCCCAACATTTAGTGATTGCACAATCGCAAACTGCTCTGCTACGGGCGGTTACGGTGGCGGAGTCTTCAGCAACGTCAACAACTCACTGGTATTTGCCGACTGCAACCTGAGCGGCAATTTTGCAACATACGATGGCGGCGGCGTGTATTATGATGTCAACAGCATCGTCGAATTTACGGGGAATGCGTTTATCAACAATACATCGGATTCATACGGTGCCGGTATCTACTCCGGTGCTAACGGCGAGTCACAAATCAATGGCTGTACGTTTGTCAATAATACGGCAGCAGAAGATGGCGGTGGTATCCTTTACGATGCCAACAGTGTTTTAACGGTCAGCGACTGCAACTTTATAAACAACTCGGCGAACTACGGTGGAGGATTGTTGTTTGAACCGAATTGTTCGGGAACGGTTACTGATGCTGTGTTAGAAGATAACACGGCCACTGAGGAGGGTGGCGCAATATACCTTGTCGAAGGCAATATCTTGGTTGCCGACTGCAATATTAGCAGCAACACCGGTCTCCGCGGCGGTGGTTTGTATTGCATTGATTCTCCCGAATCACAGATTATACGCTGTAAAATCAACTACAACGAAGCATCCCGCGCCGATTCTTTGGTCAGCCAGGGTGGAGGTATATATTCTCACGACGGACCGACGTTAATTGAAGATTGCGATATCAGTTATAATACGGCCAGGACGTCGGGTGGAGGTGTGTATCTGGCCGGTGATTATATGGGACTCTACACCGGGCCGGTGATGAAGAACTGTCTTATAACTAACAATACTTCAGGCAAAGATGGCGGCGGAGTTTCGGCCAATTGGCTTTCGGAGCCTTATATTCAAAATTGTACGATATCTGATAACACAGCCAGCGATCCGAATGCTAACGGTGGAGGACTGTATGTCTCCTACGAAAGCAATGTCGAAGTTATTGACTCAATCATTTGGGCCAATAAGGGTAGTGACGGAGCGCAGATCGCCATAGCCAGCGGTGATTTCCCCTATCTGACCTCGTCGCTGAGAATAACGTTCAGTGACGTTGGGCCGCGCTCCGAACCCAATGAGTCACCTTTTGTTGGCTCAGAAGGCTCAACATCCGGTACTACAGGACAGGCCGGCCCGGATACTGTTCTTGTGGATGGTCAAACCATTTATGACCAATTTGATACAGGTCAGGAAAGAGTTCGGGTAATCGTGTCTCTGATTGAACCCGCCACTCTTAGGGCAACGACCAACTGGGATTCGACGCAATCAGTCAGTGAACTTCGGGCCAACATTGATGCCCGCCAGGATTCAGTTCTATCTTCACTTAATGCTAATGAGTTCAGTATAAGGCATCGTTTCGAAAATCAGGCAGCTTTTTCCGGTGAGGTTACAATCGATGGCCTTAACAAGCTGATTGATAACCCCATGGTGGCGTATATTGAGCCTGTCAGAGAACTGGAATTTGCGCTGGCTCAGGCAATTCCGTTAGCGAACGCATTAGACGTCCGGCAGGTCTATGATGGGACAGGTATAGCTATTGCCATTTCTGACACAGGCATTGACTATACTCATCCGATGCTCGGTGGTGGAGCGTTTCCAAATAGCAAGGTTATCGGGGGCTACGATTTTGAGTTCGATGATCCTGACCCTACGCCTTGGCACCCACATGGGACCTGCTGTGCAGGTATCGCTGCTGGGGACATAGGTTTTGTTGGTGATTACATCGGCGGAGTAGCACACAATTCAAAACTTTATTCTTTGAAGATTGACACATGGAGCTTTCAAGCTTATCATGATACTTTGCTTCGTTCATGGGACTGGTGTGTAACACACCGTAATGATGATCCATCCAATCCAATTAAGGTTATTAGTAATAGTACCGGTGTACCTGGTCTTCCGTTTAACGATACCGCTGTCGCAGATGCTTATTCTCCGGCTGGCACACTTGCAGCAGATACAGCTACAGCAGCAGGCATAACAGTACTGGCGTCTTCGGGTAATGATGGATTTGCAGGACAAGGTATAGCATGGCCTTCGGCAATGTCCAAGGTCTTATCTGTTGGAGCGGTTTACGATACAACAGATCAGGTAACAGGTTACTCGAATACGGCTGATATCCTTGATATACTGGCACCAGCTGATCCCATGTACACTACCGACATTGTTGGGGCCGGTGGCTATGATCCGGGCGATTATTACCCGTTCTTCGGTGGCACCTCTTCGGCTTGTCCGTTTGCAGCGGGTTGTGTTGCGGTTTTACAGTCTGCCGCCGGAGTCAGCCTGTCGCCTCAAGAGGTAAGAAATATACTCATCAGAACCGGCGATCCTGTTACAGATACCAAGGTTCCCATCACCAAGCCCCGGGTCAACCTGGGTGCGGCTGTCGCCGGTCTCTCATTCGGAGCTGCAATCCATGTTGAGCAGGGTTGTGAACTCAATGGATGGGTAGCACCAGACACCAATAGCTACCCGGGATGGGACGCCAGCAAGTGGGATCCCGAAAGCTTTGTCATCGAGGAAGATCCAAACTTTATCCACGGTTACTATCTGAGCCAGTTTGCTGCCGGCCAGATAACCGAAAGCAATTGTGTCGACGGCGGCAGTGCATTGGCAACCGATGTTTTCGATATGAACACCTTTAACTATACTACTCGTATTGACGGTGTAAACGATATCGGTATGGTCGATATGGGTTACCACTATACTGAAGCCGTGACTAGGTACGAGTTGACTGTCATCATACCGGACGATGCAAACGACCCCGGCATCCACGGTACGGTAGACTTTGATCCGGTTCCTGTTGAGCCGAACGGCTGGTACTATGAGGGTACGCAGGTTACCCTTACGGCAGTGCCCGACCCGGGCTATTACGTCAAGGGATGGTATGATGTTAACGACGTCTTACTCTCTACCGCGAAGACTTTTGATGTGGTAATGGATGCCAATCAGATAGTTGTCGTTCGGTTCAGACGCCCTGTGAAGATTGAAGTATCAGGCGGAGGCGATGCAATCCAGCAGGCTGTAAACGATGCGGAAAATGGCGATACGCTTGTCGTTGCAGCCGGCCCCACCTATAGCGGAGATATTGACCTCCAAGGCAAGGAGATTAGGTTGTTCGGCGTAAATCCTGATGATCCCAACATTGCTGCCCAGGTGATTATTGACTGTCAGGACAGCGTCCGTGCCTTTACCTTCGACAACGGCGAAGACGTCAACACAGTTGTAGACGGCTTTACTATTGTCAACGGCGGTCTTTTCGGCCAGGCCGGTGGTGCTATATACATTGGTTCGGAATGCAGTCCGACTATTGTGAATCTTGTGATAAGCGACTGCGATGTTACTTTTGACAACGGTGGTTCTATACACATTGGTTCGGGCAGCAGTCCGACATTTATTAACGTTTCGATTGACAACAGCACGGCCTTTTTAGGCAATGGTGGTGCAATATACGTTGGGACCAACAGCAGCCCAGTGTTTATTGACTGTGATATTGTCGATTCCTCCGTCTTTACTGGTGCCGGAGGTGCTGCGTACTGTGATGTAAATAGCTCGCCGCTATTTACCAACTGCAACTTCGACGATAACTTCGCTACTGGAAACGGTGGTGCAGTATACTACAATCTTGAGAGTACATCGGTGCTGAGAGATTGCACATTTACGTTTAACACAGCGGATATCGGTGGTGGAGTCTACTACAACATGGGCTGTGTATCAGATATCAATGACTGTACTTTCACCAACAATCTTGCCTTTGGTGATGGCGGTGCCATCCTATACGAGCCGAACAACAGCACGATAATGATTGCCGACTGCAACTTTACAGACAACTCGGCGACTTATGGCGGTGCGTTGTATTTCGACCCGAACTGCTCAGGGGTAATTTCCAGGACCGTATTGTTCAGCAACGATGCAAGTGAGGACGGTGGTGCAATATACATGGCCGATTCTAATATGGCCATTATCGACTGTAACAATATTAACTATAACACAGCCGCCCGGGGAGGTGCTTTTTATTGTATCGATTCTCCGGGAACATCGATTATCGACTGTACTATTAATTATAACGAAGCTACCCGTGCGTTTACCTATTTTGAGTATTACACTCCCAATCCTGATGCGAATCTGCCGCCCATCCCGGGTGGTGACCCGAACGACCCGAGTGTTATCGTTATCGTGCGTCAGGACAGGTCCGGTGCCGCTCAGGGTGGTGGTATCTTTTCTTTCGCCGGGCCTACATTAATTAAAAACTGTGAACTCAGCTACAATTTAGCCGGTACGTCAGGTGGAGGTATATACTTCGCCGGCGGTGAGTATGACGTAACGGCACTCCACAACTGCCTGGTGACCAACAATTCCGCCGGCAGAGATGGTGCAGGAATTTCAAACAACTGGCAGAACGAATTAGCCATATCCAATTGCACAATAGCTCATAATACACTTACAAATCTGATATCTTACGGTGGAGGCTTGTACGTCTCTTATGAAAGCAATACCGAAGTTATAGATTCTATTATTTCCGGCAACCTGGGTACGAGGGGTTCGCAACTCGCTGTAACAAACGATGATCCGGCTTATCCTCAGCCCTCAAGGGCCAAGGTAACACACAGTGATATCAGCCTTGACATTGAACAAATGGTGGAGCTTATTGACACCGATGCCCCGCCGGTTATCCGTCCCGGATTCAACACTTACTCGATGGCGCCAATTGACGACTTCCCGAGTCCGGGTGCCAATATGGGATTCAGCATCAACTATTTTGGTTCCACCTATCGTTGGCTTTACGTCAACAACAACGGCAATGTGACGTTTGATGGACCTTTGTGGTGGTTCACGCCAATTGGTTTAACAGGAAATATCGGCACCTCGATTATCGCGCCTTTCTATGCTGATGTCGACACAACGGTGGGTAACGTAGTAACCTACGGTCTGGGTATCGTCGCCGGCCGCAACGCCTTCGCTGTCAACTGGATCGATGTTGGTTACTCCTTCATGCATAATGATAAGATCAACAGGTTCCAGTTGGTTATCATTGAACGTGCCGATCGCGCCCCGGGCGACTTCGACATCGAGTTTAACTACGAGACTATCAATTGGGAAACCGGAGATGCCAGCGGTGGTATCAACGGTTTTGGCGGTTTCTCGGCCCGCGCCGGATTCTCCAACGGCACCGGCAATCCCGGGACGTTCTACGAGTTCCCGGGATCGGGTATCCCGGCCTCGTTCCTCGACAGCAGCCCCACGGGCCTTATCTATGACAGCCGCAACAGTTCGGTTCCCGGACGCTACGTCTTTTCGGTTAGAAATGGGGCCGTCGACGTAGGACGGATATTAGGTGTTCCCATCCATGTAGACAATGGCTGCACACTCGAAGGATGGAATCCCTATGATGCCAATAATCCTCTGGATCCCAATGATCCGGATGGTCCGTGGGATCCGAACACAAACAACATCTGGGACGACCCCAATTTTGTAATGGGGCCCCTGGGTAATCACTACCTGAGTCAAATTGGTGCCGGGCACTTCCAATTGGTCGACAGCAATTGTGTCGATGCTGGAAGCGACCTGGCAAGCAATCTGGGTATGGATATATTGACGACAAGGACCGACCTTGTTCCCGATGCAGGCATCGTGGATTTGGGTTATCACTATCCGCTGTATGGAGTGGAGCACGAGGTTATTCTTACTGTGATCGGTCCCGGTTCGGTCGCGGTTGATCCTAACCAGCTTGATCCGAGCAATGTTGCATATGATCCCAACAACAACGTATATACGTACAAATACTATGCGGGTACTGCGCTCATCCTGACGGCAACACCTGATCCCGGCTATCGTGTGAAGAGCTGGAGCGGTACCGACAACGANNACTAAACTCATAAAAGTCCCGTTAGAGTATGATACAATTGAGGCAGCTATAGCAGCTGCTCCGGTGCATGACGCCAAGATTATTGTAAGCGAAGGAATCCACTATGTAACTAACCCGGCAGGGATTGATTTCCAGGGCAAGGAAATCACTTTGATATCACTCGACCCGACTAATCCGGATGTAGTAGCGGCGACAATTATAGAATGCTTTGGCAGCAGATTCTCCCCACAGCGTGCTTTCCACTTCCACAGCGGTGAAGGTCCCAATACAATCGTAAATGGATTCACGATAAGAGGTGGTTTTATAGTTGGTCCTACGGGCCTGCCGGGACGTTTCGGAGTGCCGACTCCTGAACCCTATGAGCCCGTCTGGAGAGAGGATTTATTTACTGAGCCTCTACCGCCACGTGCCGAACGCGGCCAAGATGGCAGTGGCAGTGCCTACGGTGGTGGAATCCTGTGTGAAGACGCAAGTTCTCCCACTATCGTGAACTGCGTTATAACCGATTGTACTGTTGTAGGTGCTTACGGTGGTGACGGCGCACCCGGACAAGCCGGAACATTTTCTTTCCTACCGCCTGGAGCTACCGAAGCGGAAGAACTTGACGATGGCCAGTGGGGCGGCAATGGCGGCGACGGTATCGGCTACGGATACGGCGGCGGTATCGCCTGTCTGAGT
>JABAHP010000187.1_pt2 | contig 19082 bp, 18 predicted proteins | sample 7062081 | NCBI WGS metagenome assembly JABAHP01 (sample SAMN14534357, study PRJNA622989) | marine sediment metagenome | biome: marine biome [ENVO:00000428]; feature: marine pelagic biome [ENVO:01000023]; material: deep marine sediment [ENVO:00002113] | place: India: Gulf of Kutch | collected...
CATGCATCAACATCATCGAAAAGTCCTTCACGAACCATGAATACTTTACCACTGTAATTCTCTTCTGCGGGAGTGCCAAAGAATTTCACAGTTCCGTTCAAGTTTTCTTTCTCAAGGGTGTATCGTAGGGCAATTGCAGCCGTCAGACCAGAGACCCCATGTATATTATGGCCACACCCATGACCAGGCCCTCCTTCAATTAAAGGTTCTTTAACAGGTATAGTTTTTTGGCTTACACCCGGTAGTGCATCATACTCTCCCATGATTCCTATTGTAGGCTTATTATAGCCAAAGGTTGCGACAAGTGCTGTAGGCATTCCTGCAACCCCCATATCAATCTCAAATCCATGTAGCCTAAGCCTTTCCTCGATAGTTTTCGAGGACTGTGTTTCAACAAGCCCGAGTTCAGCATAACCCCAGATTTGGTCGCTAACTTCGATAAACTGATCCTTGTTATCATCGATCCATTTCCAAGCTTTTTCTTTGATCATTTCAACTCAATAACCATAAAATTCTGAATTAATAAATCATAATTGCAGATTTATCATCTGGTTCACATAAATATTTTCTTACATCTAACCATATGTAATCCTATAATGAGAAGAAGAGCGAGAAACCTAGGTATAAGACTGGGGGACATGGAAACCGGTATTTTAAACGCGATAACGGACGTGGAAGGTGTCGGTGTTGGACATACTACTTTAGTTGAAGGGAACAATGTTCGAACGGGGGTTACAGCGGTTGTTCCTCATCAGGGTAATATTTTCGAAAAAAAAGTTTGTGCAGCTGTGGATCTTTTTAACGCATATGGGAAAGCGGTTGGAATTCCTCAGATTATATTCGAGGGAGTTTTGGAGTCACCGATATTGTTAACCGAGACCTTGAATGTATGGCGGGTTGCAGATGCAGTGCTGGATTATTTTGACGAAAAATTCCAAATGAGAGTCCGCAGCCTCAATCCATTGGTTGGTGAAACAAACGGCAGTTACTTAACCGATAATTTTGGCAGACATATAGGGGAAACAGAAGTTTTTGAGGCAATCGATGAAGCTTATAGTAAGAAGGGCACGAGTGACGTGTCTGAAGGAAACGTTGGGGCTGGTACGCCGATGACTGGTTATGGGTTCAAAGGGGGAATAGGAACAGCTTCCAGGGTTTTTTTTGGTTGCACTGTCGGTGTGATGGTGCAGCTTAACTGTGGAAGGAAAGAGGATTTAAGGATTAACGGTGTTCCTGTGGGGAAAAAGATTTGCCCTGAAGAAAAAATTGAGAGCATGGATCAGGAAACTCTATCATGATGATTGTTGCCACTGACCTGGATATTGGGTCGAGGCAGCTATGGAAAGTTGCGAAAAGGGCTGCGTTAGGTTTAGCCAGGACAGGTAGTTACAGCGGTAATGGTAGTGGTGATTTTACCATAGCTTTCTCTACAGGAGATAAAACAATACAAGAAATGGATTTTTCTGAAGAAAAGCAAATTAGAGGTGATAGTTTCCTGAATCCTGTCTACAAAGCAACCGTTGAAGCAACTGAGGAGTCGATAATAAACGCTCTTTTCATGGCTGAGACAATGAAAGGAGTCAACAATCATGTTAGGCATGCTTTGCCTGTGGACGAGGTGCTTAAACTGTTAGAGACCCATAAATAGCGGTAAACCAGTAACTGACTCATTATTGAGGCTGGTTGAAATTGCTTTATGAAGCAGACATCTTCTTGATGAACGCAGTGACGAGCTTGATAGTGTTTTCAACATCCTCTATCTTAGCTATCGCCGCTGGGCCATGAATGTATCTACAGGGACATGAAACCGTTCCACTTGGAATGCCTCCTTTTACAAGATGTATGGAGCCCGCATCTGTACCTCCCCTAGGAACTTTCTTGAACTGGTATGGGATTGACTCTTGTTCTGCAACATCGATTAGGGTTCTTAATACCTTTGGATGGGCTATGAAACTTCTATCCGCAAATGTTATCACCGGACCCTTCCCTATGCTCGTTGATACTTGATGAGGTGAGGTACCGGGAACATCAGCCGCGAAGGTGCCTTCAAGGGCAAGACCATATTCCGGATAAACCTGCCATGCCGCTGTTTTAGCACCCCTTAGTCCAACCTCCTCTTGCACTGTTCCAACTGCTACCAAGTTTACATCTGCATTTCGTAATGCCTGGAATGTTTTAGCCATTACATAGCATCCAATACGGTCGTCGAAAGCTTTTCCTCGGATGTAACCATCCCCTAAATCCTTGTAATCTACATCGAAGACACCAGTCATTCCAATATGAGCGCCTTTATCCAGTGCATCTTCCCGGCTGTCTGCTCCAATATCTATGAAAAGTTCCTCACGGGGAACTACGTTCTTTCTCTCCTCCTCCCGCATGATGTGGGGTGGTTTTGTTCCAATTATTCCATGGATTAAATCTTTTTTGCCTTTGAATTTGAATCGTTGACCGGGCATCTCTCTATCGGGTATTCCACCAAGGGTGTCGAATCTCAGAAATCCGTTTTTGTCGATGTAGGTTACTATAAGGGCGACCTCGTCTAAATGCGCGGCTAACATGACAGTTAGTTTGTTTTTTTCCCCCATAAGATGGAAGAAAATATTTCCTAGGCGGTCAACCATGGTGTTATGAGCGTTTTCTTTTAAGGCAGATTCCAATATGCTTCTTGGTTCGTTCTCATATCCAGGGGGACCGAAGGAGTTTGATAGATTCTCTAATAATTCTAAATCCATTTTAACCCAAGTTAATTGATTTGAATCTTTATTTTATTTTTTACATGGATACGCTGAAGGTATGTTTAGACTAAGTAATTTTGTCTTTTTAAACAAACAGTAATAGTGCGCTTAGAATGATATCGCCTATAAAAAGGGTTGTAAAGTAGCCCAAGAAGATGATGAGAAGAAAGGGTAGAGTATTTGATACCCAGATGTACTCAATCCCAGCCTGACTGAAATTATTAAAAATTCTCTGTGCTTCCCGGTCATCATTTATGTTGGGTCTTATTAATAGGATCTTTTCCCCTTTTTCTCCAATATTCTCTAATGGATATTGGAAAGGTGGACCCCTTACTTTTTGGACCTTAACCCGTGATCCTGTGAATAAAACTGTGAGTTTTTTTACGAAGACCTCAGTTTCGTGTTCCGGGAATAGATCATGTCCACTAAGTTTCGAAGATAAATTTCTGAATAGATAGATGAATGCGCTTGAGGCCCCAATTAAGGCTGAATTTGTTATAACGGTTAAAGGGAAAATGATTCCAGATAACCCTAAGGGATTATGGATTGTTGGGTAAACAGGGTGAAGAATTGTAAGAGTTATTATCGCGAGTAAGTCCGCTTCACCGAAAAGATGAGCAACTAAAGCGAGGGCAGAGAAAATTAGGGATACTGTTAAGGAGAGTATAAAGGATCTCCAATCTAGGGAACCCTGACTTAATTGAAGAAGATCGAGTATTATGCCGGGGACACCAAAAATTATCCATACTAAGTCATGTATTTCTCGGGTGCGGATGTCTTCGTATGCTGCATAGGTTAGCATCCCTGTGGCTAAAAGTACTCTAATCAGATGGAAACTTGGGATATTCATCTATTGTTTTCGTTTTTTATAGGTTAATCTAATATAAATTTATTAAATTACGCATTTTTTGGTTGGGCTCAAATATTAATTATATGAGCTGTAGTTTTTGAAGAATATTTCAGTGGCCTCTAAATATTCATTTATATCGTCCTTTGTGTGTGGTTCGCAGATGAAACTATGGGCCACAGATCTACTCATGTAGACAATTTTGTTATTGAGCATGTGGTCGTAGTACATGCTTGTGGGTTTTTGCTTATTCTTTGACATTTCTACAGCGTTTCGAGGGGATTCTCGTTGAAAGTGAATCGCAAATAAGGATCCTACCCCGGTTACTGTTGCGTCGAGGGGATAGTTGCTGCAAATGTTTCTTAACTCCAGTCGAATTTTTTTACCTTTCCTGTTTATTTCTTTAATTGTGTTGTTTTTCATCAAGTGATCTAAGGTGGCATTTCCTGCTGATGTGCTTATGGGGTTCCCAGTGAAGGTTCCTCCGTGGGCGCTTCTATCATCCATTTTAGGATATTTACGGTGATCAAGTAAGCTGAAGATTTCTTCGGATCCGCAAAAAGCACCAATAGGGAAGCCTCCACCTAGAATCTTTCCCAATACGGTGATGTCAGGTTCAACTCCGTAGTATTCTTGAGCACCTCCTAGGGCTAAGCGGAACCCTGTTATTACTTCATCAAAGACTAAAATTGTGTTTGTTTCATCACATATCTCTCTCAGGCGTTTTAGATACTGCTTATCCGCAACTATAAAACCGGCGGCCCCCATTACAGGCTCGATCACTATACAGGAGACGTCATGGTTTTTCACTGCTTTTTCGGCGGAATCTGGATCATTATAAGGTATAGTCAGTGTGTTCTTTAATGCATGAGGATCCAGTCCAGCAGACTCGGGTATATTAAATGGTGCGTGAACTGATTTGTGAAGAGCATCGTATCCTCCATGCCAGCCCCCTTCCATTTTGATGATTTTCTCGCGTCCGGTGTAACTCCTTGCTAAACGTACTGCATACATGTTTGCTTCTGTGCCACTATTTGTGTAACGTATCATTTCTGCGCTCGGTACCAATTTTACCACTTTCTCTGCCAGCTCAACCTCGCTTTCATGTGCAAAACCATAGTGCGTTCCCTTTGAGAGTTGGTTGGATACAGCCTCTACAATGATTTTTGGGATGTGTCCGAGTATTAGGGCTCCATGCCCCGCCCAGTAATCCGTGTAAATGTTTCCGTCTACATCCTGTATCTTCATTCCATTAGCGTTCATTACATAGAAAGGGTGAGGCGTTATCCCTCGAATTGCATAGCTTACTCCTGCTGGAAGTACTTTATTCGCCCTTTCAAACATTTGTTTGGATTTTTTTGTGGTTTCAATATATTTATTCAAGTGTCTCCCTCTTGAAGATGATGTTAATTAACTTAATCATTAGAATAAAATATTTACCAGTTTTCTGGTTGGTTGAAAATTTCAAGATTGGAAGTTCTTTGTTAAAGTATGAAACTACGTAAGTTGGTATGCGTAAGCGCTTGCAGTATTTCAGAAAATGTTGATTAATTTAAATATGTGTCTCTGTTATGGTTTTTACCTCTTCTTTGGTTCTGTGTCTTGGCCAATTATCCTTATTTAGTATTCTTAAACTTGAGATTGCGCCTATGGTCACTGTTTCTCTTAGGGATCTCAGATCTATCTTATCGAACGTATCGAACATTGTATGGCGGTAGGTTCGTAGAAGCTCCATTCTTCCGGGTAATCTGTAATCAGTGATGCTTCCAGTTGGGATTCCTATCTCGAAAAAAGGCCTGCTGTCTCCTGGCCCCATTCTCTGACTGTAAGGTATATTCATTCTGAGGTCTTCAGATAGTTTGCTGTAAAAGTGTTTTAGTTGAGGCCAGTAATCAGTTGTTACCATCTGGGGTTTCTCCCCCGCACAGCAGTCCAATTGGTATGTGAACCTCATTTTATCCATTTCATTGGCATGTTTTTTTACATAGTTCTTGGAGCCCCAATAGCCGAACTCTTCTGCGGAGAAACAGTTGATCCTCAGGTTTCCATTCATTTTTTCTTTTTCTTTATTCAGAATCCTCCCTATCTCTGTGACTGCTATGCATCCTGAGCCGCAGTCGAATGCGGCCTGTGCAATCTCATGGCCGTCGTAGTGCGCCCCTAATAGAACATATTCCTCGGACTTTCCATTTCCAGAAATTTCTCCACAAACGTTCCAAGATTTTCTGTTAAATATTTCACATTTTGAACTGATTTTTACTTTGATTTTCCCATTTCTTCTTAGTAAACGTTGAATTAGCAACCCATGCTCATAATCAATTGACACAGCAGGGAAGGGACTGTTTACGCAACCTGTTGGAGGCCCCATCGCCGGATATGGGTGCATCCAAATAAAGCCTAGAGCTGAGCCAGATTCTTTTAGCGAGGGCATTCTCTGCTTCCCCAATACTATTTTATCTTTGGTATGTTCAACTGGCAGAGTATTTTCTTCATTGCAAACCACTTCAGCTTCAGCTTCTCCTGATGTCGTCATTGGTAACGTTAAGCATGGGACATTCCTTTTTATGGGCTCAATTATCTCAAGGCTTGACGCGCCTACTGTACATCCTTTGAACGTGAAGGATTCTAGATGAGGGTTTTCAAAACCGTATTCTTCAAATTNNCCTCAGTGCCTGAGAATCTTCCTCCAAAATCATCGCATAGTACCTCGAGATTTTTAATTGCCTCGAAATTTGAGTGTATATCTCCTAGTACTCGTTGTTCTAAATTGGATAAATTTAACATTTTACGATTAATAAGAGAGTTTGAATTAGATTTATCTTTTGGAGTGATCTATTGAGATCGAGCTGTACGTCGAGTATGTATCGATGGTATTTAGATGTACAAAATTCAAGTAAAAAAAAGGGAATTATAATTTTTGTTTTGATGATTAGATGGGTGCTCCTTTGGGGGGATTTAACGGCTCTGTTAGATTAAGTTTGTCAGGATTTTTTTGAAGCAGTTTTATCTGGGAAGCCCCGTACATGTAGTGAGCTTTTTGAGTGGGGTCTAATGTTGTGCTTTCATGTTTGCTGAGCCAGTTTTTAAGTTCATCTAGTTTCATGTAGACAACCGAGCGTACGTTCATCGGGGTTTTATTATTGTTAGCCAACTTCATCATCTTGATAAGGAGCAGGTTATTCACAACTCTTTGTAGTTCTGATAATTTCTCTTTATCATGGATGGTTTTCCAAGTTCTAGAGATGACGGTATCTAAAACCTCACTCAAACTTGGTACTTCCGGTTTTCTGGAGTGTTGTTCAACTATTCTGGCCGTTCTTTGGGGGTTTAGTATGAGACTTAAAGTGAGATTTGCTGCAGTCTCAGCTACCCCTAGTGAATCAAAAGGTTGACCCGTATGCCTGGGGAAAATGTCTTCGTGCTCTGGGTAATTGGGAGGGCGGCCTGGTATCAGGCTATAGATTCTCTGATCCAGCATCAATGTTTTGGGTTCTAATGTGTTTAATAGCTCTTTCAGGGCTCGGCGTTGCTCGACTCCTGGTATAATTTCGGGGTTTTCCTGGATGTCGCCTCTTAGGGTATGATGGTAATATAAACCACCCAGGACACTTGCAGTGGCCTCAAGTTGGAACCTGTGGAATAGGTAGATGGGGACAAGCACTTCCTCCAAAGTGGCCATGGGTTCTCCAGCTTGAATTTTACTTTCAGAGAATTTTTTCAATGCTTGCTCCCGTATCTTCATTATTCTTTTCAGTTCATCAACAGGGTCTTTGCCGTTTATCCAAGAAGCGGCGTATGCATTCGCACTGCCTGGACCCGCATCTTGACCCGGGGCGAATAATAGTCCTTTTGCGAATGCTTTATGTAAAATGGTTTGGAGTTCCTTTTCTTCATCAGAGCCTTCGGGGAAGTCCTGGTACCCGTATTCGATTGAAACTTTATCGAACTCACCAACACCCGTAGCATAGGCATCAGAAAGGTCAATAGTTCCATCTTGCATTAATTTGGCTAATGGGGCTGGATAGTCCATGACTGATGCTCTGTCGTTTATATTTGATGCGTAGTTATGGCTTAAGCCTATCGCATGTCCTACCTCGTGAATTGATAGCTGTCTTATCCTAGCAATTGCTGTTTCTAAGGCTTCTTTATCATCATCCACGCCCCCATGATAATTTGTTACGAGGCTCTTAGCTATCAAGAAGTCTTGTCTTATTCTTCTTGAGCATATGGATACATGACCCTTAATGATTTCACCAGTTCGGGGATCTGTTACAGTGTTTCCGTATGACCACCCCCTTGTTGTTCTATGCACCCAGTTTATCATGTTATACCGTATATCAAGGGGATCAGCACTCTCGGGAAGCATCTGAACTTTAAATGCGTCTTTGTAACCGATGGCTTCGAATGCTTGGTTCCACCAAGCAGCCCCTTCTATTAGGGCCGTCCGTATCGGTTCAGGAACACCTCTATCCAAGTAGTAGATAATTGGTTTAACGGGTTCGCTTTTCTCTTTTTCAGGGGTTTTTTTCTTCAGTCTATGACGCCTAATGAATATTTTTTTTATGGGGTCCTGTATGGGAGTAGCGTAATCATGGTATACAAGCCCGTTAAAGTTAGAACGAAAATCGTACTTTCTCGGTTTATAACCGTCATCAGGTAATTGGATTAAAGAGTGATGTTGTCTAAACGTAAGTGACCAAGGATCAGGAGCAACCGATTTTATCAAGTCACCCGGATTATTACACGTAAAGGTTAAGATAGCCTCGATCTCTGAATTCAAAGGAAAGTTTCTAGTATTATCCATAAAGATGGAAGACCTAGATTTATCAAGCTCTAAATCTCCCTGCTCTTTTTCTCTGATAGTTCTTGCTATACCTTTTTCGTCGCGTAAAAAGAAAGAGGTAGCATCCACCAAAACCTTTTCATCTTCTTCTGCCTCGATTTCGAATCCCCAGATTATTGATTTGACAAAGCCGTCCTCTACCGCTTTTACTTCCCAAGGGTTTTCGCTTATTGCCCGGAATGAGTAATTTGGCTGAATCAACAGTAGCTTTGGACCAATCCTTACAAACTTCAAGATTTTTTGGCTGCCTAATTGGTTACGGTCCAATCCAATATCATTTTGTCCCAGTCCAGCGGTGATTGAGTTCACGTAAAGAAACTCTTGATTGATTTTGTCGATTTCTAGCCAGATCTTGCCTGTGGATTCATCCCAGTAAAAAGTGAAAAAACCTGAATATTGTTTCATGTTTTCTGTTTTTTCACTTATTTTATTCGTCATTTCAGTTCTCCATTTACTATTGTTTTTGATGTAAATTAAAAGATTAAACATGCAGAGGCAATTGGTTAGGTTTGGGAATAGTCTTTTAGGATAAATAACTAAGACAGTAATGGTGAATATGACTAAAGAAATTGCGTTAAATTGGATTGATGATAACGAGAAAAAAATTATTGAATTAAGCGACAAGGCGTGGGAGTACGCTGAACTGGGTTTACTAGAGTATAAGACTTCCAAGCTTTGGGCGGATGAGATTGAAAATCAAGGTTTCAGTGTAGAAAGGGGTGTTGCTGAGATGCCAACCGCTTTCACCGCGGAATGGGGTAGTGGCAAACCTGTTATCGGAATATTGGGTGAATTGGATGCTTTGGCAGGGTGCTCTCAAAAGGCTGTTCCGTATAAGGACCCCGTGGTTGAAGATGGTCCAGGTCATGGATGTGGCCATAATATTTATGGTGCTTCAGGTTTAGCGGGAGCAGTGGCCTTGAAAGTAGTTATGGAGTCCGAAAAGATCCCTGGTACGATTAAATACTATGGGTGCCCAGCGGAGGAGACTCTGGTTGGAAAAGTCTGGATGGTAAGACATGGCTTATTTGAAGGTGTAGATGCTGTTATAAGTCATCACCCTGGTTCAACAAATACAGCAGGCCTAAGAAGCAGTAACGCTATGAACTCTGTTAAATTTCATTTCTATGGAAGAACTTCCCACGCAGCTGGTGACCCTGAAAATGGTATAAGTGCATTGGACGCTGTGGAACTGATGGCTGACGGAGTTAACTACATGAGGGAACATATTATTGACAAAGCAAGAATTCATTACATTACTGAGGTTGGTGGTGGCCAGCCAAACGTAGTTCCGGGATATGCAAGGACATGGTACTATGTTAGAGCTCCAGAGCGAGAACAGGTCGACCATATTTATAATTGGGTTCTTGAAATCGCTGATGGAGCTGACAAGATGGCTAGAACAAGGCATGAGGTGGAATTCCTCACCGGTTGCTACAATAGAATAACAAATAAGGTCCTGAGCCAACTCGTAGTTAAAAATATGCGGGAAATTGGCGCCCCTAAATTTTCTGAGGAGGACGTTGAATTCGCAGAAAAACTGTCTGAATCAATTCCTTCGGAGATGAAAAGAGAAAATCTTCGAAAATCCCAGAGGCCTGGGTGGGATCAGATGCTGGATGAACTCTTTGATGAGCGGATTCTTGATGCTTGGGATGAGGGGGTGGTAGGCACTGGGTCAGCTGATACTGGTGACGTGACTTGGGTCACACCAGTTCAAACCTTTTCCACCACGTGCCAGTCATTAGGAACGCCTGGGCACAGTTGGCAGTTTACTGCTCAAACAGGTATGGGTATAGGCCATAAAGGCCTTATTTTTGCCTCTAAGGTGATAGCTTTAACAGGATTGGATCTTTTAATGGATCCCGATTTAGTTAAAAATGCTCAATCTGAATGGAGAAAAAGGCTTCAAGGTAGGAGTTATAAACCTGCGATACCTTTGGATTTAAAGCCGCCACTTGATCAGTTGAAGTGATTCACCACCGTTTTTCTTATCATTGGAACTTTCGTATTGGGGCTCCTGGAGCTACAATAATTATATACTTCCTTAATTTCTTTTACAAGGTGTTAATCCTTGACCCTTGTTTCCATTGTTAAATCTGATAATATTCAAGAATCGGTTTTAAGGTCTGTAGAGTTGTCGGGAGGTCTTGATTTTGGTGAAGGTGACGTTGTAGTTATTAAACCGAATGTCAAGAGTCAAAGTCCCCCGGGTTATGGAATAGTTACAGATCCTAAAGTTGTTGAGCCTTTAATTCCTCTTTGTTTTGATAAAGGGGCGAGTAAAGTTATTATAGCTGAAGGATGTGCTTATCCCTCTGGCTCATATCACACTATTTCGGCATTCGAAGCAGCTGGTTACAGTGAGTTAGCTAAGAGATGGGACGTTAATCTTGTTGACCTGAACAGCTGGGACAGCGTTGTTGTTGATGTGGAGGATGGTTTAGTCCTTGATTGGGTTAGAATAGGGAGAGCCGTGGTTGATGCGGATTTTATAATTAATGTACCGGTTCTCAAAACTCATAAACAGACACTTTTGTCTAACTGTATAAAAAATATTGGTGTAGGAGTTGCTTGTCGAGAGGAGAAAAAAAGGCTGCACCAATTAGGGATTGATAGGGCTTTGGTTGATGTTTATTCCAAGGTTATTCCTCAGCTTAATGTTGTAGACGCGATAGTTGCTCTTGAGGGGGACGGCCCTAATTTGCCGCCTGGTATGGCAAAGACCCTTGGATTGATAGTGTCTGGGAAGGATGGTCTAGCTGTTGACGCTGTGTGTGCGAGTATTATTGGGATTGAGCCTTCTGAGGTCGCCCATTTGAAGTTAGCTAGCGAAAAGAGTCTTGGAACATTAGAATTAGCTAAAGTGGAGGTTTTAGGAGAAACTATTGAAGATGTTAAAATGGATTTTGAACTTCCATCAACTTTCAAAAAAAATGATTCATGATTACCGTTAGGTTTATCAACTAAACCTAATGAGAAGCTAGATTATGAAGTTCTCAGACCTTCTCGGTCTAATATTTTTTTCCATGAGTGCCAGCGCGTACATAATTCTTTTCTGGCTGGGAAGAAGATGGAGAGAAGAGTTTGAGTCTAAGGGAATAGGTTACTGGCAAGCTCCAAAGGAAGAAAGAATACTAGAACTAACATCTGACGTATGGCGACCTAAACTCATATCCCTTTTCTATGGTCTAGCTTATTTTGCCAATGGTTATTTGAAAATCACATTCTCCATGTGGGCTCCGCTTTACCTAATGAATAATAGAGGTGTTAGTACCTTTGATGCAGCTATTTTTCTTGGGTTAGTCTATGTTTCTTGGCAGTGGAAAATGTTTATCGGCATGATTTCAGATGGGGTGCCATTCACGTTCAGAGGTAATACTTATAGACGGCATCCATGGTTTTTACTCACTGGATTTCTAAGCATCGTATCTATTTTTGGATTTTACTTCACTAATTTTGATAGTATTAATGTATGGACGACCTTTTTTCCCCTCTGTTTGATAATGACAACAGCAGGAGCTTTTTTTGATATTGCTGCAGATTCCTATGCAATTGATGTAACACCCCCTGATTGGCATGCAAGAGTACTGGGTGGAGTAAATACAATAGGAATAGCAATTGGTGGCATTCTTGCTAGTTTGCTAAGTCCTTTTTTAATTGAACTGGGGGGTTATCAACTTGTTTTTATTAGTGGCGGGTTGGTAGGTTTGTTAGCTTTTCCCTTTTTAATATTAAAGGAACCGAAATTGGAGTCAGAGAGAGTATTTAGTAGAAGAGCTATCGCCTTTACTTTTACTGAAAAAAGTGTTTTAATCGCTGGTTTACTGATGTTAGGTTCAGCTGTTGGGACTAGGAGAATAAGTAATCCTACAGGTGGAATGTTTTCTTTAATAATGAACGAGATAGTAGGTGGTTTTACCCCAGCAAAAGCGGGTTACATAGCTGTAATCACTTTGTTAGCTGGGATACCAGCATCGGTTATCGGTGGTTGGAGTGCCGATAAATTTGGTCATAAAAGGGTTTTTTACATTTCAGGGTTCGCCTTGATATTATCCGGTTATTTATGGATGACGCTAAGACCTGGAATGACTCTGTGGTTTATTAGTTTAGCAATTGTTTCAAACTTTATTGAGAGAATGAACTCGGGTGGTAGGATGGCCTTAATGGCGGACTCAACCCCTCTAGCTTTATCGGCAACAATATTTCAGATGTATATGTCTTTTTCTTGGGTTGGTAACATACCTGCGTCCATAATTATTGGCATACTTTTACCACGCAACATTCCCTTACTTTTTGCTATATTATCCAGCACTACAATTATTCCTTTAATTCTAACCAAGTATCTCAGACCCTATGATGCTGGAAAAGCAATAAATGTATAAAAACGCATTATGTATCATATGCACGCGCTTTAGGTATGGTTAAATAATTTAATTGGAGGTTCAGGAAACTATCCTTGAGGAGCCGGACTTAGTTCTGGAAATGCATCTCGAATTAAAATAGTCAATGGAGTCATTATTGCCATCGATAATATCGTCATCACTATTCTCTCTAAAGCTGTCACTGGAAGAATGCTAATGAAAAAAAGGTGATCAGTTGGCACTAGAGACATGAAGATTAGGTTTCCTAACATATGACCCGTCATGGTAGACGTGTAGCTTGTCAAACCAATACCTAGTGAGATTTTACTTCTTTCCTCGCTGTTTATATACTCTGAAATTTTTCCTCTAAAAAAAAGAATAATTGCTAAAGCAATCAGGTGTAGAATAGGGTAGTAAAAAGCTTTCCTTCCAGTTGGAGATAAATACCATCCAGAAATCAAAACAGCTAATGTTACACTAGATACTATCCATCCTTTTACTCCATATATTCTTTTACTGCTTAGTGATGCTGCTACGAAGGCAGTTAGGGGCGCCAAAGGTGTGAACCATAAACCGAAGCCTCCTCCACTTAATATTTTCCCAACGATTGCTCCTGTAAAAGCAGTAATCGGTCCGAGGGATGGCCCTAGTATTATTCCATATCCCATTTCCAAAGATCTTACAATATCAATTCTTGAGCCCGGCATGCCAAGTAGTGGAAATCCCAATCCAATCATGCTGCCCGCAGCATATAAGGCGCCTAATAATGCAATAAGCGTAAGTTTTCTTGTTTCCAGTCTTGAGTTTATAAATTGAGCCCTTTGTATTATCTTGTATTTTATTAATGGTTTTTTGATTGGGAGAACCATGCTTAGAAACAGTCGTTATCTTTAGATATTAAATATTTTGGGAAATATTGAGTTTTTACTTCCAGAGTGTTCTAGCTTCTCCTACGAGGAATACTGAGCCAATGATAAGTATCAAGTCATCCTCGGTAGCGGCTGTTAGAGCTTTTTTAATAGCTTCTTCTATATCAGATATTTCCTCAAAGGGCTTTTCCCATCTTTCTATTTCTTTTGCAAGGATATTGGGATTAGCCGCTCTTCCCTGTACTTTATGAGTTGTAAAGATGAAAAAATCGGTTACTTCTCCTAAATGTTCTAGCATTTGAGATATTTTCTTGTCAGATGATATACTTACCACTGAAATGAGTTTGTCGTACTTGAAATCACTCAATATTGAGTTTTTCACTGCTTTTATGGCTTCGACGTCTTTAGCGGCGTCAATCAAGACTAGCGGTTTATGTTGCATTATTTCTAGCCTTGCAGGCCATTTTACATTTTTTAATCCATGCCTGATGGAGTTCAATGGGATTTCTATACCGTGGTAGGTTAGAGCTTCCACTGCTCCAACTGATGTAGCTGCGTTTACTATTTGAAATTCTCCGAGTAAAGGTATTTCTAGTTCGGAATATTCATTTACTATACCCTTTAGGCTAAATTTCTGGTTTTCTAGGCTTGATTCATTTTTTTTATAGTATATGTTTTCACCTACCCTGAAAATTTCTGAATTAGAACGTTTGCATCTTTCTTTGAATAGTTCATATACTTCATCATTCTCTGTAGCAGTTATTANNGTTATTACGATACTGTTGGGTTTGATTATTCCAGCCTTCTTTTCAGCGATTTCTAACACTGTATCTCCTAGTACCTGTGTATGCTCTAGACTTACATTCGTGATGACTGATACCATGGAATGAACAACGTTTGTGGCATCTAGCTTTCCGCCCATTCCAACTTCTAATACTGCTATATCTACTTTTTTCTCAGAGAAGTACTTGAAGCATAAGGCTGTTATCACTTCGAAAAAAGTTGGGTGTCTGATANNCTGATACCGGGTTCTTCTGATGTTGACATATTTTCAGCGATTGGACGAATTACATCAAGTATTCTTAGCACATCTTTTTTTTGTATTTCTTCTCCATTAATTTGGATTCGTTCAGAGAAATTTGTCAGGTGTGGTGAAGTAAACATTCCGGTTTTAAAACCTGCATCCATTAAAATGGAGGTGATCATGGCGGTTGTTGACCCTTTTCCGTTTGTACCAGTGATGTGAATGGATTTGAAGTTTTTATGAGGATTTCCTATGAGAGTTAAAAGATGTCGGATCACCTTCAATCCAGGCTTGGAGCCTAACCTATGAAGAGTGAAAAGCCAGTCAATGGTCTCTTCATAAAGTTTTGACTCTTCTAGCAACTTATCTTTCAGCTCGTGTATTAAACCATGAATCAGATTCGGTGCTAAAAACTTTCCTTAAGTTTAATGCAATNNATGCAATCTTAGTTCTAATGAATTGGAGAGAGAGAGCGCAAATCAGGTTTTGGGTAGTTGATGTAGATTTGGTGTAATTTGTGTCTTGCATTCTCATGTGCAGTATATTTTGGGTGACTTAACTTATAGGTTAAAGTTTATATATATCGCATAGAAGCTATAAAGAGCATTGGAAGTGACCAAGAAATGACACTAACAATAGACACTGCAGGCGAAGGCTTATCCATGATACTTAAGGATTACCAAGAAACAGCTTTACAGTATATATGGGAGCAAAATGGGGAGGGCTCAAGCTCCCGAGAAGTTTGGCAAGCCGTTAATGAGAGGCTGGGAGCTTCAAAGTCCATAAGTAGAGCAAGTATAATTAATTTTCTTAATTCCATGGTTGATGAAGGTGTATTATCATTTACCGAGACCACTGGTAAAGGAGGGCATAGAAGAATTTATTATGCTCACTTGGATGAAGATGAATTCAAAAAATATGTAGCAGAAACCGTGCTTAACAACCTTTTAAGAGACTGGCCTGAAGAGACAAAAGAAGTTATCAGCAAAATTAAGAGCTGATAGGTCCAACACCTGGGGAACCACCCCTGTTTTTTTATTTTTATTAGAAATCGAAATTTTTTTGATTAATGGCTAACTAATTAGAGCGCGTGTTGAGTATGCTGTGATTATGTCAAGTTTAACTTATGATTACAGTTTCAAGTTCAAAATATCTGGTGGATAGGAACCTTATCTTTTTGATGTTGCTGCCGTTTTTCCCAATGGCTATACCTTTGTCTTTAGGTTCTACGTTCACCATTGCCACCCGTTTTCCGTCTGTCCTGTCAACCATCTTGATATCCTTTACTTTTGCGGGCTTCAGAGCGTTTCGAATAAAATCTTCGGGTTTGTCGAGGTATTCGAAAACCTCTACCTGCTTGTTAGTCATCCGTCTGAATTTTTTTATTTTTTCTCCACCTCGACCTACTGCTAATCCTACCTCGCCTTTCTTAACGGTGAATATTATGTTGTCTTGATCGTCGTTTATTATGCAGTCAACAATCGTCGCCCCCGTCATGTTTTGGAGTAGAGACATGTATTTTAACTCATTTTCAGTTATCTTGATGTTGCTGAGCATGTTTACTCCTCTGTGATGTCTAATATTTTTGAATCCCCTGGGTTATTTATTGAAATTGCTGAAACGGGGTAAGGTTTTCCACATACTATACCTAAATCCACACTGTCTTTCGTATGCGTTATTACTGGAATTTCACCAATTTTACCTTGATTTATTATTTTTTCTTTGTATTTTTTGGGGCAGTTACTGCTAAGTATGGTGAGTCTTGATCTTCCTCTACGCATCTCTTGAATTGACTCCTTTGAGCCAATGTATGCCCTTCCTGTGGACAAAGCAAGTCTTAATTCACGGTCTATGTTACTCATCTTCCTGTTCTCCCATTGTCATGAATAATTCGACACTTCCTGTGCCTATAGGCATAGACTGCCCTACGATGATGTTTTCTATTACGCCTTTAAGAGGATCGGTTTCCCCAGTTAAGGCTGCATTTACCAGATGCTGTATTGTTAGCTCGAAAGCAGCTCTGGCTAAAACGCTGCTTTTCTCTCCGCTTATTCCATGACGACCGATCTGTTGGACATCTCCAGTCTTTGTCATAATATCAGCTACTAACATCACGTGTCTAAGGTCAACATCTAAGCCTTGTTCTTCCAGTACATTATGAGCCTCTTGAACTAAAGCGTTTCTTGCAGCTTCTATGCCAAGAATTTCTGCTATCTCATGAATGTTATTAGTTGTAGTTTGGAGAGGATCAATTCCATTAATGTTAAGCACCCCTTCAAGATTACTACCATCAGTTCTAATTACCCATTCATCGTTCTCAGTTGTTGTCAAAACACGGTTGATTTCTGGGATCCCTTTAATGCTTGCTTCAATTAATTCTTCTATAAGTAGCTCCGGGTTTCCTGTTTTCTCTTCTGTTAGGCTAATAATGAATGTGTAATCATCCTTTTTCTCGTATTTGAAGGGAATTGAGGTAGAAACATCCTCTAAGGTAACTCCTAGAACGTTCATTTTTTCAGTGTTTACTGTAAATATTACAGCTTCTTCTCGCAGATCTACTTGGACTTGGTCGATTACGTCATCCATTACTGTATATGTTAATTTCTGGGCAATTTCTCTTGCTTTATCTTCACTTTTTTTATGCTTTTCGTCTAAGCTAATTTGCATGACTGGCGTACTTGGGCTTTTTCTTGCATCTACTATCTCAATTAATCGTGGTAACCCTAATGTAACATTCAACTCTGCAACCCCTGCGTAGTGGAAGGTTCGTAAGGTCATCTGTGTTCCTGGTTCACCAATGCTTTGGGCTGCAACAATTCCAACTGCTTCACCTGGTTCGACTAGGCTGTAGTCAAAGTTACGTAAAACTGATTGAATTACGCCATCCACACCAGAATTTGACAAATCTGATTTAGCTAGAATTGTTTTAAGCTCTTCAATCATGCTAGGAGGCAATATTTCTTTTAATTCGTCTGTCTTTTTACTTATATAAGAAGTTGGGGCAGAGGTTCCTGAATCAATTATTTTGGCTCGGTCGACTAGTTGGGTAATATTAACGGCTTTCCCATGGTCGCTTTTAGCAGGGTCTATACCATCGCCTCCATACTGGAATTGAATAATATCTCCTATACTATTTCTAACGGTGCCATCATACTCTACTCTTAAGTGTTCCAAAGCGTTGATTAGGCGACGCTGCATGTATCCACTTTGCTGTGTTCTTACAGCTGTGTCTACTAGACCTTCCCTACCTCCCATTGCATGGAAAAAGAATTCTATAGGAGTTAAGCCGTCCCGGTAACAGTTGTACACGAATCCCCTTGCTGCCGGAGCAGGGTCATCATCATCAAAATGTGGTAAAGTTCTGTGTTCATATCCTCTCATGATCCTTTTTCCACGGATGCTTTGCTGTCCTACTGTTCCCATCATTTGCCCTATGTTTAAACTGCTGCCTCTTGCACCGCTCCTTGTCATTATTATTCCGGCATTTCCCATTCCTAATCCTTGTTCTACAGTTTCTCCTGCTTGATCCCTCGCTTGTGCTAACTCGTTCATAACCTGTATTTCAAAAGATTCTTGGAGAGTTTGTCCGGGGAGTCTTTCCAACCTCCCAGTATTATATTCATCTATTAGACCTTCTATATGATTCTCCATTCTTCTCATGACTTTGTCGATTGTCAGGCGTTCTCTGCTACTTATTTCAAGTTCGTCAAGGCTATAACTGAAGCCTGTAAGCATGAGATAACCGTTTATTAGTTTAGTTATGCTGTTAAGGAAGTCGTGGCCATAATCTGTTCCATAATCTTTAATGATTCTATGGAATATTGTTGCTGAGCGTTCTGCTCCTATACTATTCTTATCTATTACTCCGCTACGGAGTATGCCATCTTTTATCATGACATAAGCGTCGTATTCGCAGTCTTCCAGTGTACAAGTTGGGCAATGTTGACAAATGTTTGCTCTTGTTACGAAGTTAAAATCTTCGGGTAAAAAGAGGCTGAAAACACTTTTTCCAGAATACATTGGTTTTGGTTTTTCAGTTAAAGGATGTGGAAGTGCCCCAGAATAATTTGTTGAAGATAATAGTTTACCAACCTCGTTTGCGGTGAGTAAAGTTTCCTTACGTGTTAATAGGTAAGCTCCGCTTATGAAGTCCTTTGTAGCACCAATTATTGGAGCACCATATCTTGGGCTTAATATCTGGTCTTGTACCTGCATTAACAGTCTTGCTTCTGTTTGTGCTTCTTCACTTTGTGGAATATGTAAATTCATCTCATCCCCATCAAAATCTGCGTTGTAGGGTGGACACACAGCTACGTGAAGTCTGAAGGTCTTATAGGGAAGAACTTTGACTCTGTGTGCCATAATACTCATTCGATGTAGGCTTGGTTGTCGGTTGAATA
>JABAHP010006829.1_pt1 | contig 19036 bp, 20 predicted proteins | sample 7062081 | NCBI WGS metagenome assembly JABAHP01 (sample SAMN14534357, study PRJNA622989) | marine sediment metagenome | biome: marine biome [ENVO:00000428]; feature: marine pelagic biome [ENVO:01000023]; material: deep marine sediment [ENVO:00002113] | place: India: Gulf of Kutch | collected...
AAGGAGATCTCAGACATCAAATACTTGACCGCTTCGGCATATCAGTGGAAACAGAGAATATCGAAAATCTCGACTTGAGAACCCTAATCCTGGAGAGAAATGAAGATTACGCAAAAAACCCTCAATCCTTCATGGAAACGTACAGCAAAGAACTTGAAAACTTGAAAGACAAAATAACAGAAGCAAGAAAAAGAATAGGAACTATCAGCGTCCCAGAAGAAGTCTACAATAGAATCGCCAAGACTTGCGCTACACTAAACGTTGATGGATTCCGACCAGACATTGTATCAACCCATGTAGCAAAATCCTTGGCAGCCCTAAAGGATAAACCAACAATTCAGGACGAAGAAATTAAAACCGCTCTAGAGTACACTCTGCAACACAGAACCAGAAATTCTGGGTTAGTTGAACCACCATCCGCCTCCCAGATAGAGAAAGCTTACAGGAAAACAAAAAAAACAGGGAAATTTGTTTTGGACATCAACCTACCAGAGTTACCTAGAAAAACCTCACCAATCAAAATATTTGAAAAGATACCGAGAATAGAACTTAACAAAAACCTTCTAACGGTAATTCTATCCATATTCCTAGTCGGGGCAATCGCTTATAATCTAGATTCGTTGAGAAGCATTCTGACCAAAACACCCCAGACACCACAGATAATAGTATTAGAGGTGCTGATAGGCCTACTCTCCACATTATTATTGAACAAGCTGATAAAAAAAACAAGAAAAGAGAATGAAGATACAGAAATTTTGGAATATACAGAGATAAATATTCGAACAAAAGGGAACCTACTACAACCCAACGAAACCGTGCAAAAAGCAGGAGGAAGTTTACAGGCAAAAGTAGTATACGAAAAAGATGAAACAGAACTAGACCAGGGAATAAAAATCCTACAAAACCTAGACTCACTAAACCCAGGAAAACAAATGGTGAACCCTGAATTTAGTAAAAACCTTAGAATCAACGGCACCAACAAAGGTCGAAGAACTAGGGTCGTCTCATCCTCTACGAGGGGAAAATACACATGGTACACCAGTCCAAAAGGGAGACCCAGGGACATTGCCTTAATCCCCACAATTAGAACCGCCGCCTTAAACCAGATCGAGAGGAAAAATAAGGGACTAAAATCAGCAATAAAGCCTGAAGACATAAAGGTGAAAGTCCGGGAATACTATGCCCCATACTCCATAATCCTTCTGGTGGATATGAGCCTATCAATGATAAGCTCTGTAAATAACATCATTGATACAATATACTCACTACATAAAGACGTCTATAGGCGCCGCGATAAAGTTGGTCTAATTGTCTTTAAAGGATCGAAGGCATATACACTTCAACACCCAACAAGAAATCTTGACCTTGTCGTGAAAAAACTGCGAAGCGTCGGAGCAAGTGATTATACCCCCCTAGCTGCAGGGCTCTTTCAGGCATGGAAAACCTTGAAACAGGAGAAACTTAGGAATAGAGACGCAATTCCATACCTGTATATAATATCAGACGGTATCGCTAATGTCCCATTAGAAACACCTCTATCACCTTTAACAAGAAGGAGATTCACTAGCGAGGCTCAGGCAGACTCCTTTGACGTAGCCCACCTGTTAAAGAAGCAAGGAATCAAAATAATAGTATTCAACACAAACCATTCAGAAACTGAAGCGGACATCTATACAGGCATTAACACAAATCAAAGAATAAGATACACAGCTACACAGTTCCTGATGCACATTGCGAAAATAACTGATGGAGAGTATAGAGGCCTAAAAAAACTTGAAAACATACAAGTTACGCACGCGAATTAAATTATATAGAACACACAGTCTACTACCTGAAAAGGTCCTGCTCAACGGGGCGAATCAGATCCTTACCTGAACCCTTCCCAATAGGAAAACTATAGCCTCTAATAATTACAACAGGTATACCACTCGTTTTACCCTTAGCCAGCTCTGCAGCCGAAGCTAATTCATCGGCTACCGCAATATTTGTGACACCAAGTTCATACCCCGAAGGATCAAAAAGACCCCTGTAATCTTTGAATGGCGACATTCCTGCCACCCCAATAGCGAAATCCACCTGCCCCAATCTCCAAGGTCTTCCCCATGTATCCGTGATTATTACCGCCACATTTTTCCCAGTAAGTCTGTTAACTTCATTCATTAACTTTAAAGCAGATTCATCTGGGTCCTCGGGTAACAAGACCAAATACCCTTCATTAACGTTTGAACGATCTACGCCCGCATTAGCACAGATAAAGCCATGTTTGGTCTCCGTGATTAAAACGTGTTTTCTCATCTCAACTATCCCACGGGACTCCCTCAAAATAACCTCAACATGTTTAGGATCTTTATCACTGTTTTTCGAGAGTTCTTTAGCGAACTCTGATGCCTCAATCTCATCAACATTTATCACCCTCCCCTCTGATTTTGAGACGATCTTCTGAGTCACTACAATAATGTCACCATCGGATATTCCAATCCCATGTGTCTTTGAAGCTTCAACAATCAAGTAACCAATATTGTCCCCATGCTTAACCGCAGGAATACCCTCTAGACCGATTATGTTAATCATTGACTAGGTCAAAAAAACTCTTAAATAGTATTAAAATAATGCGAGCGATATTCAAAGAATAGTGCATTTTGTTAATAAAATAATGACGTCGAAAAAGAGGGGGATAGCACAATGGATAAAGTAGCTGTAATATACCACGAATACATGAAAAACTATGATTTCGGGATAGGCCACCCCTTCAGAGGAAACAGATTCCCACGCTACATGAACTTAATTGAATCTGGAGGGTTACTTAAAGACCCTTCAATAACCCTATATGAACCGGATCAAGCATCGAAAGAAGACATAGCTAACACCCACAGCTACAAGTACATTGAACAGGTTGAACAGTTTGCAGCTGAAAAAAGACTACTCACGCTCGACACTCCCTTGAACCCTTCAATCCTGAAGGCGTGCAAGTACATTATAGGCGGAGGGTTAAAGGCGGCCGAGTTACTAGCGAGACAGGAAGCATACATTGCTGACGTTATTGGAGGAGGACTCCACCACGCGGGCCCAGATTATGGGGGAGGGTTCTGTGTTTTCAACGATATAGCTATCTGCACAAACTCCCTCATTAGGAAACATGAAATAAACAGGGTTCTCATTTTTGACACAGACGCTCACTCCGGAAACGGAACAATGGACATTTTTTACAATGACCCAAACGTACTATTCATATCATTCCATCAAGACCCAAGAACGATATACCCCGGCGTAGGATTCATGCACGAGTTAGGAGCAGGAAAGGGAACAGGCTACACCGTTAACATACCACTTCCACCAGGGACAGGAGATGAATGTCTAGATATAATATTTAAAAGGTTATTTACACCCCTCGTAGAACAGTTTAAACCACAAGTAATAATCAGGAATGGAGGACCCGATGCCCATTACCAAGATGGCTTAGCAAGGCTGGGATTAACCTATGAAGGATTCTGGGAAATAGGCAAAAACATCAAGGAGACCGCAGCAAAACATAATTCAAGTATAATTAACATGAGTTGCAGCGGGTATAACCCAGAAACAGTAACCAACGGTATGTATGCCATTCTTCTCGGGCTTTTAGGTAAGAAACTCAGCTTTAAGGAAAAAGGTAAACCGCCAAATCCTTCCCCAGTTAACGAAGCGGAAAGAGTTATAGATGGAGTAATAGAGGCACTAAGCAATTACTGGAGTCTCTGACCTTTACACTCCCCAGTAAGCTCTAGATCAGCAAGAAAGAATATTATAATCAAATAATATTTCTAAAATTAGGTAAAATAGATGGTTAAAACAAACAAATCAAGTTTACTTCAGGTCGCCATAATTGGAGAGGTCACCCACCCCTCAGTGGACCCTTCTTACATGACAAAGTGGAATAACGAACCCATCGTGGGAATGGGAAGAGGGGGAATTGTCTATAACGTTAAGGTTGGAGACCCCTGTTTTGGCTGGGCTTGGGGTGAAAAGGTTGAGCCGGGAGCCTCTGCCGACGGAGTTGGTAATGAGAGAGAGAAAAACTCCTTCAGAAATCTATCATGCATCGGCAATCAAGTTAAAATCATAAAAGGTGAAGCAAAAAACAGCATCGGAGTTGTAATAGGGAAAGTAGGATACCTCCCCAACTGGGTGCATCATTTAGTTCTTCACTTCCAACAAGAAACACTTGATAAATTGGCAATAGGTGACAAGGTACAGGTTAGAGCTTATGGGGTTGGACTTGAACTATTGGACTATCCAGAAGTCAGAGCTGTAAGCTTATCACCAGAACTTCTCGAAGCCATGAAGATAGAAGAAAATGACGGAAAGCTAGTTGTTCCAGTTACAAATGTGGTCCCAGCTGAACTCGTAGGACAAGGCTCAGGAGGCTCTCCAAGCGAATCAAGCAACTGGGATATCCAAACCCAATCCCCAGACGCAATTGAATTATTAAAGGACATGAAACTGGGAGACATAGTACTCCTTAAAGACATACTAAGCGCTTGGGGCCGAGGGTACTATGAAGGTGCAGCAACTGTAGGCGTAGTTTCATGTGGTTCAAGTAATTCAATGGGGCAGGGAATAGGCGTCACAGTGCTCTTAACAGGTAAGGAAGGCGAACTAGTGCCTAAGATCGACCCTGCAGCAAACATTGCAAAATATTTAGGACTAAGGTGAATAAAATGTTGGAAACAAATAAAGAAGAATTGCTAAAAGTCGCAGTTCAAGGTGAGATAGTCCCCCCTGCAAGCGGTGGCTATAGAGCTCAGTGGGATGGAAGCCCCAAGTTAGCCTTGGGGATGGGTGGAATAAAGTACAACCTAAAGGTAGGGGATCCGTGTTTCGGCTGGGCATCCGGCGATCACGTTGAACCAGGAGTCACCATAAGGGGAAAAGAAAAAAAGAACCCAAGTGAGTGCGCATTAGCAATATTCGCTTGCATTGGAAACGAGGCAAAAGTTGTCTCTGGGGAAGCAAAAGGAGCAAAAGGAATATTCACTGGACGACATGCTGGTTCAGACGACATGGTCTGGTTCAGCGACGAAGACCTAGAGAACTTAGCTATCGGCGACAAGGTTCAAATAAAAGCCATTGGCGTTGGAATGAAGATCAAAGGCTATGAAGATATACGGGTTAACAAGTGCTCACCGGAATTATTCGAGTCATTGGGAATTGAGGAAAAAAACGGAAAATTAACAGTGCCTGTTGTAAAAGAGATACCCCCATTCCTAATGGGGTCAGGCGTAGGTTTTTGGCAAATGACAGAACCTGGCGACTATGACATACAAACAAATGACCCGAAAGCAATCGAAAAATACGATCTACGAAGCCTGAGATTAGGAGACGTTGTAGCACTCAAGGATCAACTGTGCATAAATGGTAGAGGCTACTACAAAGACGCATTAACCATAGGGGTGATTATCCACGGAGCAAGCGACTACTCAGGTCACGGCCCAGGAGTAAACCCAATTCTTACCACCAAAGACGGTCGCTTAAAGACTAAAATTGAACCCAATGCCAATATTGCATACTACCTTGGTATAAAAGAAAAGCCATAACAACCTCTTACAATTCGAAAAAGTTATGGTCTAGAATCATTTTAGCCCTAAAACTCTTTCAGGGTTTTCCTTAACCATAACCCTCACATCCTCAATCCCTAAGCCACGTTCTAAAAGCAACATTATATAGATCCGAAGCCCTTCAGAGGGTACCGGATTATGAACCTGCCCGAGATCACTGGCTAATATGTAGTGCTCCGGCCCGACGTATTTTACGTTCCTCACTACTTCATCAATAGTAATGTTTCTCCAAGCGGGGGATAGAGACGAGTAACATATTTCAAGAAAAGCACCCTTATCAGCCATCCATTTCTGGTCTTCGCATGAGAGATTTGCAGTAACAAAAGAGACGTGCGTCACAACCACAGGAATACTGTGTTTCCTCGCCTCTTCAACCAAGATCTTAGATTCTAAAACGCTTAGATGAGACGTTGATAAAGCAGCATTATGGTCCTTTATCAAATCGAAAATTTGACCAACCTCTTGAACTAGGTTTCCATCCTCATCTAGAACCGAAATACCTTCAACTCCACTGTAGAAACTTGGTTTATTGTAATCCAGCTTAGCCCCATATCCCCCCAGCTCTCCGAAATGCTTCTTATGATTCGCAGCGTCAACAGAGGGCATCCAAACCATTTTTCCACCCATCTTCAAAGTAGCATCAACTACGAATGGATTAAGACCTCCAACCCCATAGTTTAGCGTAACCCCCCCAAAAAAATCGACTTCCCGTACAGCCTTCATTGTGAAATATGCCCTCTCCACCGTAGGCATGTGATGATTTTTGACCAAAATTCCCTTTAAACCTGCATTTCTACTGGATCTTGCAACTTCTAGTGAATCCATTAAACGAGGAAATAAGCTTGGACCAGCGTGAAGATGCAGGTCAAGAGCCCCATCTAGTAGCTCCAAATCGCGCCTCATTTCAACCCCTAAAAATCTGATAAAACCCTATCTTGAAAACCGGGTTAAGAAATTCATCCATACTCCCAGTTATTTTCATCCATCTTGTTGATGAATGAAACAAGGATTTCAACAAGCACATCTCTCATCTTAACACCTTTTTCAGTAGAAGCCTTGGATGGATCTCCAGTAACTCCGTAGGGAGTGAGTTCCTGAAAAAGCCATTTAACATCAACGTTCTCAGGTAGCTCAGGTACAACCCCAACAGCTTTGCTCATATCCACCAGCTCGGGGTTAATTGCCAGGTTTATGCTTGTCTCACCCTCTCCCGCATGACCTAATCCCCCCCATACTTCAAATGTGTCCTCCGGGAGCAGTTCCCCAGCAGTCTCCCACCATGCCTCAAGAACAGCTATTTTCAGCTCAGGATGCTCTAAACGGAAATCTCTGGCAGCAACATCAATAGAAGAAATATTACCATCGTGACCATTAATAATAAGTAACTTAAGGATGCCATGGCGTAACAGAGATTTAAAAAGATCCTTAAGAACTTGAATCAAAGCGCCGTTGGAAAGGCTCAGCGCAATGGGAAAAGAGGAATAATGTTCACTCATTCCAAATGGCAAAGTGGGAAGCACAAGTAATCCATCAACTTTAGCTGCTAAAGCGTTCGCAAGGTGGCTGGCAACGAATGTATCAGAACCGTAAGGTAAATGCTCTCCATGGAACTCAGTTGACCCCAAGGGGAGAACAGCTTTAGTAAAGTTAGCTTGCTTGAAATCATAGGCGGTTAACTTAAGCAGATTGTTCTCGACCAAGTAATTCACCATTAGAAGGAATGACTGAGGAAATATTTAACAAAAACCCTAAGGATGCAAAAACCCGATTAATTTTTTAGCAGTTACTTCAGCCGCTATTCCACAGACCTTATAACAGCCTTCGTCACTATGCCCCCCTGCATCGTAGAACGCTTGTCTATCAACAGGGTCACGAATATCGAACGACCTCCCATATATTCTCTCTTGAATTTCCTGACAAAGAGTTGATTTAAGGGGGGATGAAAAATTAAACTCTCTCTCCAAGCCCTCTTGGAATAGGTCGCATATCTCATTGGCGACCACCATCGCCGCTGCATATTGTTCAGTGTCCTCTATCCTTTCCCTTCCCACAACAAGTCCCAGAGCCATCAAACCACCAATTAAAGCTCCGCAAGTCTCACCCCTCCGGGCAACCCCCCCAGAGAGAACAGTCGCTGCCTTGAAGGATTCCAGGTCCCCGATTTCCAGTCCCTCCTGCAAAGCGAGGAGAACACTCTGACTGCACCCGCTAAATCGATCATAGTAATGAGCCTTCTGCCTTATCTTAGATACAAGTTCACCCACGAAAATCTCATTAACAATAAAAAGGAGGAATAAAGCTTTACCTAAATCACAAACGTATATCAGTTTTCACTTTTCTGCTTTACCATGAGAGCGTAGAATAAACCCGCCCCAGTTGCATAGCTAAGCCGTTCTACAACATAGCCATTTATTGCCAAATCGTTAATTTTCTTCTGCAGCTCATCCGGTTCTTCATCACTTAAAACACGGTATTTCACCTTCAAACCCTCCATCATTTACTGAATTGTTAATGAGAAAAAAGTTTGTGAAGATATTACAGGATTTTAAATGATGGGATAAGCAGAAATATCTGAGAAACTATAGGATAACGAGTGAATTTGCCAATGTTTAACCTAATTTTACCGGGTATCCTATTGGTTGCGGTCATGCTGATTATTTTTTATTTCGTGTATTTGTTCAACCGACTTTTCAGGTATAGGAACGCCTCTGAAGCAAATCTTGGGCAGATCCAGGTAGCTATGAAGAAACGGTTAGACATGCTAGAACAGCTGCTGGGAGCTGTAAGAAGTTATGTCAGGTACGAAAGGGAGGTATTTGAAAACGTAACAAGAATGAGAGCGACAATCATGGAAGCAGGGGTAAACGGTTTAGAACAGATAAACAGGGATTCCAGAAGCCTATTTGGTTCCTTGACAGCAGTCGCTGAAAATTATCCAGAGCTAAAGGCCAATGAAACCGTTTCTGCGTTAATGGACGCTATAGTAAGCGTGGAAGAAGAAATCGCACGTCACAGGTACACATACAACAACATTGTTCAAGAGTATAACACGATGCTGGATACGATTCCATCCAACATGGTTGGACTATTAGCAGGGCTTGAAAAGTTAAGTTACTTACAATTCGAGGAAGAGATAGAGAAAACTCCCGTTGTGGAGGGAATCACTCGTAATGAGTGAATGGAGGCAGGTTATTTTCCTTTTCAGCGTTACTATGATAATCGGATTATCAGCCTTAGCATTAATAGGATACGTCCCAGGAGCAATTATGCAGGGAGAAGCAGTTGTTGAAGAATATACAGCCACTTTTTATCCAGACGGAACCTTACAGGAAGAATACACATACAAGCTTTCATCTAACAGTTTCAGGTACCTTTTCAGAATATGGGATGCACCACTTACAGCTAACATGCTTGAAATACCTCATATTAGAATTTTAAATATAGAACCCCCCACCGGGGCTGTTGGTTACTTTAAAGACTACACTGGGGAAGCTTTCCTTATCGAACCCCATGAAACCAACGGAAAACTTCAAGAAAGTATAAGATTACTGGCCGAAAAAAACGAGGCTGGGGCATATAACCCCAGTTACTATGAGGCCTCCTCTTATAGCGTGAGTTATTTGTTCGAGATTCACCCACCAATAGAAACAGATGAAGATGTAGCACATCTGAATCTAAAACTCGCAGATCGACATATTCCATACAGAAATGTGGAGATTGTTTTCAAAGATGCAGACTATATCGAAAAAGTCTACCCGCATCCTCCACATCTAAAAGTATCAAAAAATGGGCTTGACATCATCATCACAGGAAGTTCACAGAGTAACCAACTATTAGAAGTAGAGTTACTACTGGAGAGAGAATCTGTAGAAATGATTGAAGGCTTCCCGTCAGGGGTTGATAATGTAAGACAGAGAACAGTAGACGCCAACAGATGGTTAATCATTCAGAACTATGTAGGTTTAATTCTTAGATATGGAACAAGCGGCCTAGCAGTAATGATGCCTTTCCTCTTAGTTGGTATATATTTCGCCTATGGAAAAGAAAAAGAGTACACGGTTCCAAGGTACCTGAGCATAGCCCCTAACGAAAACAGGAAACCGTGGGTAGTAAACCAAATTTTTGAGGGCACCCCTGTAGATTATGACGACAACGGTTTCTATGCGACACTGCTCGATCTTGAGATGAGGAAGAAAATCGTGTTTGAAGNNNTATTAATTAAAATCCTTGATAGAAATGTACAGGACCAATATGAAGGGAAAGTTCTGGACTTTCTTGACACTTTAGCGATAGAGAATACAGTTGACACCGATGAAATACAAAAATATACAGAGGCCATCAAGGAAGGCGAAGCTGGGTTCGACTCCTTAGCCTACAAACTTAAAATGAAACTGTATCAACTCACAACCTATGCGGATCAGGACGTCTCTTCTGATTTTATTGTCCGAGGGAGAGCAAGACTGGTACCTTTACTCTTCCTAAGTATAATCGTGCTAGTAATTTCAATCATCTCCGTTGTAAAGATGTCATTCGACTTGATGAGCATGATAACCATACCCGTAATGTCGATTATTATCTTAATCCAATCAGTAATAGCCATGGTTTTCCCAACAACACTCTACGGGAGGTGGAAAGGGGAATTATACAGGGAAAAGTTAGAGTGGGACGCATTCGCCAAACACCTAGATGATTATTCTAGAATAAGAGAATACGCACCACAAGATATAGTAGTATGGGGGAAATGGCTGATCTATGGTACTGCTTTGGGTGTTGGTGACACCGTATCACGGGTATTACGAGATTTAAACATAGATATTCCGGTTGCAAAAATTTCTACTCTTATGCCCTTATACTTTCATCCCTTGGTAGTAGCCTCGGCGCCTAGCCGTGGAAACGTTTCAGGCGGTGTAAGCAGTGGAGGCGGAGGAAGCTTCGGTGGCGGAGGAGGCTTCGGAGGGGGCGGTGCAGGGGTAAGGTAATCACGCACACATCCATGGTCTAGTCGAACCCTCTCATCCCTAAGCATTTAATTTGCCGAAGAGCCATTTTATACAGTGTTTGCAGAGCAATTTAGTGTNNGTGTTCCAGGCAGGGTTTAAACTTGGTTGAGGATGATAGAAGAAAAATTGATTGGGCCACCCTCAAAAGGTTGTTGCGGTACATTACACCTTACTGGGAGGTAAAAGTAATTCTCGCCCTCATAGTGTTTACAACCATTATCTCCACAATGAGTCCTGCACTAATAGGAGGAATAGTAGATGTTGTCCAGCAGATGGTCACAGGTTCAAATATGCATCTCGGACAAGGCGTTGAGAAAATGGTTTACAACCTGTTAGCCCCGGTTTCAAGATGGTTCTCCTCGTTAACAGGTTTTAGCAGTGAAAAAGCAACCGTCTTCATACTAAGCCTATTTCTGGTTATTATAGCTGTTCTGGAGGGTGTTTTAAACTATGTCCAACGTTTTGTCTTGACAATCATATCGGAGAGAGCTACTTTTAAACTTAGGCAGGACATGTACAACAGCCTTCTCGAACAGAGCTTCAGCTTCTACGATAAACAGCGAACGGGACAGCTCATGGCAAGAGCAACTGGAGACGTTAACATGCTTGGAAGATTCTTCAACTTTGCTTTCAGGATGATAGTCTCATCCAGCCTTCTACTTTTATTGGTTCTCTATTCGATGATAACGTTAAATCTTAAACTAACTATGATATCATCAATAGTACTGCCCTTCATTTTTTATGCTGCTAGAAGCTACTCGAAAAAAATCAGGCCAATGTGGTCAATGGTTAGAGAGCAGAACGGCGTCATCACTTCAGTTCTGCAGGAAAACCTTACAGGACTGAGAGTAGTGAGGGGTTTTAGCAGGGAGGATTACGAGGAAGAAAAATTCGGGATTGAATGTCAGAAATATTTCAATATGAATCTGAATATGGCTAAACTAAGGGCTTTCTTCATGCCACTAACTGCCCTTATTTCAGCCATAGGAACCGTATTGATATTATGGTATGGAGGAAACCAGGTTATCAGCGGTGTTTTAACTCTTGGAACTGTGGTTGCCTTCTATTTCTATTTAACACAACTTATGGGCCCGGTTAGAATGGTTGGGTTCATGACGAGCATGTTGGTTAGAGCCCTCGCCGCAGCAGAGCGAGTCTTTGAAATAATTGATGCTGAGGTGGATGTAAGGGATTCAGAGAACGCAAGAGAGTTAGAGAAAACAACAGGCCGCATAAGCTTCCAAGATGTATATTTTGGCTATGACGAAGAAAACATGGTTTTGAGTGACATAAATTTTGGGGCTAAACCTGGTCAAACCATCGCGATTCTTGGGGGAACAGGTTCAGGAAAAAGTAGCATAATAAACCTGATCCCTAGATTTTATGATGTTAGTTCAGGGTCCATCCAAGTTGATGGCATAGACATACGAGATTTTACCATCAAGTCTCTGCGAAGCCATATCGGAATCGTCAGACAAGACCCATTCATATTCAGCACAAGCATCAGGGAGAACATTTCATATGGTGTAAAAGAAGCCTCCATGGAGAGCATAATCCAAGCAGCGAAAACGGCGAAGATACATGGATTCATTGAATCTTTACCAAACGGCTATGACACCTTAGTAGGTGAGAGGGGGGTTACATTATCAGGTGGCCAGAAGCAGAGATTAGCCATAGCCCGCGCCCTTCTAAAAAACCCCAAAATACTGATACTGGATGATTCAACGAGTAGCGTGGATACCCAAACGGAGTTGGAGATACAGAAAGACCTAGAAGACCTCATGAAAGATAGAACTACATTCATAATTACTCAGAGACTAAGTAGCATAAAACAGGTTGACTTTATCATAGTGTTGGAAGATGGCAGGATAGTTGAGAAAGGCATCCATGAAGATTTACTCTCACTTAATGGATTGTACAATCGACTGTATGAAACCCAAATCGTCAGGAGTGAAACTTAATGGGCTGGCATATGAGGCGTTGGGGAGAGGTAGACGACTATGAGCGCGCAATACCCGATAGAGTCCTATTCATTCGTATGGTCAGATACATCACCCGCCAGAAACGAAGAAGTGTTTCACTAATAGCCGTTGTTATTGCATCAACAATCTTCAACCTCCTCCCACCATACATGTTTACACTAGCAATCGACAGATATATCGGAAACCTAGACAGAAATGGTCTTCTCTTCATATCATTTGCCTTCATACTGGTCTATGGAACAGTTTTCTTGACACAGTATGCTCAGCGTTACTTGGTTAACTGGCTAGGGAGTAGATTAGAATATGAAGTAAGAATAGACCTGTTCAACCATTTGCAGAAACTCAGTCTGGGTTACTTTGCAGAGAAGCAAGTGGGTAGCCTAGTATCTCGAGTTACAAACGATGTTGAAAAAATCACCGAACTAGTTACAAGCGGTGTTGCCAGCATAATAACTGATCTACTTACACTGATAGGAATCATCTCAATCATGTTGTGGATGAGCTGGTGGTTAAGTATAGTTACTTTCAGCATAATTCCGATGATGTTGGTTTTCCTATTTTTTTGGGGCAAACGAGTTAGAAAAGTGTACAGACAGACCAGGAGAACAATCGCCAGCGTATCAGCAAAGATGGAAGAGAGCGTTAGCGGCATGAAAGAGATACAGAGCCAGAGTAGAGAAGGGGAGACTCGACGTGAGTTCCAAACCCTCAATCGAAACAACATGGAGGCAAACGTCCAGGCAGGCCAGATCATGTCCGCCTTCTGGCCAGCAGTGAGGGTGTTCACCGCTGTCGGTAATTTCCTAGTCCTATCATTTGGAGGATTTGCAGTAATGGAGGGTAACCTCACCGTAGGGGTTCTTTTCGGGTTTATGAGCTACTTGAATAGGTTTTTCTGGCCAATTCAAGACCTGAGCACTTTTTGGAATACTGTTCAGTCAGCCCTAGCAGCATCTGAAAGGGTTTTCAACATAATGGATACCCCAGAAGATGTTACTGATAGACAGGATTCCCTAGAGATGCCCCCTATTATGGGCGAAGTAAGCTTCGAGAATGTGACCTTCAGTTATGTACCTGGTGTAGAGGTGTTAAAAGACATTAACCTCAGCGTCCCTGAAAAATCCACAGTGGCTCTGGTTGGACCTACCGGCGTTGGTAAAACAACCATGATCAATCTACTTTACAGGTTTTATGACCCGCAGAAGGGAAAGGTAACAATCGACGGATACGATTTAAAGAAGGTTAAAAAGAAATCCCTTAGAGGCCAAATGGCAATAGTGCTTCAGGATCCATTCCTATTCGTTGGAAGCATTAAGGATAACATCCGTTACGGCAGACTGCATGCCTCTGATGAAGAAATTATTAAAGTCTCTAAAGATGTAGGTGTTAACAAATTCATAGAAAAGCTACCAGATGGCTACGAAACGAATGTACAGGAGCGAGGTGGACGCTTAAGTCAAGGTCAGAGACAATTAATAAGCCTAGCCCGAGCTCTACTAGCTAATCCCAGAATCTTGATACTGGATGAAGCAACTAGCAGTGTTGACCCATACACTGAAATAATCATTCAAGAGGCCCTGGAAACGGTAATGGAAAACAGAACCAGTATAATAATAGCTCACAGGCTAAGTACTGTCAGAAGCGCTGACAAAATAGTAGTATTTGAGAAGGGACAGATAACTGAAATGGGAAACCACGAGGAGTTACTAGAGAAAAAAGGCCTCTATAAACAGCTTTATGATGCTCAGTTTAGAAAAGAGCAAGTTGGACAAGTGTTGATTAGCGATTAAGGTTTGCGAACTTTGGGCATAATTCATTTTACTTTACAAGTTTAATGTTACGTCTAAAACTGGGAGGTTCAGGGTAAACATACTTGCTGTGAGTTATCCCTAGATCAATATAAACTTCAGCTAGTTTTACGGCGACCTTCACGGGGTTAACTGCAGGTACTCCAATCGCCTCTCCAAGCTCTTCATCAACCATTAAGAATCCCATACTCATACACCCATAAGTTACTGAGGCAGCGCCATAGTCTTTAACAGCTCTCTTACCTTCCGAAATCATAGCCTTCAAAGCCTCCTCCTTTTTTTCACGGATCTCGGTAACAGACAAGCCAATGGGTTGCGTTGACACGTGTTTCATTAAACCTTCTCTCTCATGGAACTCTTTTCTGAGACATGGCCCTTTACCAGAGCTGAGAACCGAGAATCTAGGCCCTGTCAATGAACAGATATGTTTGGCTGAAGCCCCAGGAGGGATGACTGGAATATTGAGTACTTCTCTGAGGGGAGCGATTCCCGGATCACCTCCACAGGGAATTATCACGGCTTGGTAACCCGCTTTCTCAGCTTCAATAGCGCATTCAATATCCTCTGGAACTGAAAGTGAAGCGTCAAATGCGGATTGAATGGTACCTAGATGGCTGTTTTTGGGATCATCCTCTAGACCGAATATTTCTATATGCGTATCGGTGTTAGCAATTGTTTTCAGTATTTTCTCCCTTTCCTCAAGTATTCCCGATAGTTTTCCGGTTGAGGCGGTGGGCATTAGAAAAGCTATCTTTCTCATTTTAATCAGAATAAAAGGGAAGATCTGATATTTATCGTTAAAGGAGTGGAAAAATCATTGAAGAGTTTTTCTTTGAACGCTCAGCAGTCGGTCAATATCTTCTTCGGTGTTAAAGAGGTGACTTGAAACTCTGATCCCTCCTACACCCATCTGGTATCTCAAGGCAACTACTATCGCGTTACCAAGTAACGCATTATAGCTTTTTAGGTTTAAATCATGCTCACCGGTATTATACGTGACTAAGCCTCCCCTTTTCTCGGGTTCAAGGGGTGTATTGACTTTTAATCCAAGATCTTTCAATCCTTCAATTAAGTATCCACTGAGTTCCCTCACCTTGCTCTGGATATTCTTTGCCCCCAACATATTGAAGAATTCAAGTGAGGCTCCAAAGCCCCAAATGTCACTCTCCGAAATAGTGCCACGGAAAAATTTTTGTGCCTGAGGACCCAACGGACTTTCATAGTCGAAAATATTATCATGATTCGGGTTAACCCATGGAGGTTCTTCCTTGAAGGCATCCTCTACCGTCGCGTAAAACCTATAGGAAGGTTCAAACTCGTCTATTAGATCCTTCCGAACATAGAAGATCCCCGCTTGAGAAGGACAACACAACCATTTACCGCTACCAGTCAATAGGAAATCCACCTTATCTGCATGAACGTCGATTTCAACAGCCCCTGCTGCTTGGTATGCGTCATCCACAACAAGAGCNNCTCTGAGACATCGTGTTTTTGTCCTGTAGTCCACTCTATACGGCTTAGGGATACAACTTTTGTTTTATCGTCCACAGCCTTCTCAAAATCCTCAAAGTCAATCCTACCTTCTTCATTGTGAATCCGCCTAACCTCAACTCCCTTCTCCCTCAAAGGCAACCACACGAAAACATTTGAAGGGTATCCCAGATCTGTGACCACAACATTATCGCCCGATTCAAAATCAAGCATGCTCTTAACCATGTTAAAGCCCTGAGTTACCCTACTACACCAGCAAATCTCATCCTCAGACGCATTTATCAGCCTAGCCGCATTTTTCTTCGCATAATTTGGTTTAACGTTTAAGGATTCCAAAATTCTAAGTCTCCAATATTCCTGAACAGCGTCCCAAACCCTCTGTAATGTGGGTCCATGCGCCGCACTATTCAAATAAGTTTTATACTTTAAGACCGGGAACTCAGCCCTAACAAGCTCAATATCTTTTTTAAGATCCATCTAATTCACCATCTTCACTTGTTCGGAAGTTTTATCAACCATTATTTTCCCCCAAATATAGAAGTTTAAGTTTTATGTGTTTACATATTGAAAGGACATCTCATCGATTATGAACGACAGCGGTGATAGTGTTGAGGGAAGAATTCCGTAAACTCATAGTGGGCTTCGCCTTAGAGCGGGCGTTGATATACAATCAAGATACAAGAGAACTCGAAAAATTGTATAATGACCCAGAGGAGGAAAAGATCCAAGAACAATACAGTCAATTAATTGGATCCAGAAAACATCAAGAAAGAGCATTAGCAATATGGTTATCCACGGCCTTGAAACAGAAACCTCTCAAAAATAACCCAGATAACTTGGTGAAGGAGCTGAGAAAGCTTGAATATCTCCTTTACAACCTAATGAATCAACTGGTTAACGGGAAGAAACAAGTAAACAATTGGATGAACTACGTCCTCAATGCTGCACAATTGTTGGAGGACGGGTTCTATCTGGATGCAAAAGTAATGTTAAGTAGAGCATTACAGGAATCAGAGAAAAAAGAAGTCACAGAACTCAAGAACCATCCTAAACTAAGATACGAGGTAAACGTGTTTCAACAAGCAACCAGAAGCTACTTCAATGAAGTTGAAAAATACCCAGTGAATATAAAAATCAGAAGCCACCTTAAGAAAATCCTCATGATTCAAGAAATAATGTTGAAACTATTAACCGAGTTCAATCCAGAAAAAGGTGAAGAAGAAAAGGTTTCCAGGGAAGCCATCATAAAAATAAGCTCAGGAATAAGATATCTGTGGGGAAAATCCTACGAAAAGGTAGAAAAGGAATTGTTTCTAGCGGTAGGCTACATGGAGCGGTGGCTTGAGTATCTAGACGTTGGGGAAAGGGATAAAATGCTATCTATGCTTAAAAGCATCTTAGAATTTGTTGAAAGTATATAACCAAGGTCATAGTTTTTTTATTTACAATAAACATTTACTAAACGGGTGCTAGCATGGAGAATCAAGTAACAAACGATGTAATGAAACTAAGAGTTGAAGCCAACATGAGAGAAAACCCTCCTCGAGTACATCCATCAGACTCCATATCACTAGTTATCGAGAAAATGTTAGGAGCAGATATTGGAGCCATAATAGTCATAGAAAGAGACGAAACCCCAGTGGGAATAATAACAGAGAAAGACCTAATTGAACGAGTTGTAGAACCCAATAGAGACATCGACGTTACCCTAGCACAGGAAGTTATGAGCAAGCCCATAGTAATCATTGAATCAGATGAAACAGTAGCAGAAGCCCTGAGATTAATGCAAGAAAAAAAAATTAGAAGGCTAGCAGTAACAAAAAGAGAAGTTCTTGTTGGAATAATCACAGAACGTAGATTATTGGAAGCGTTATTCCGAGAAATATAATATAGACCTCAATGATTAACGGGTATATTTCTTCCCGAAGAATCCATCCTTTCTCTCCCAAAATCTGCTTCCACCCTAGATAGCATCAACGAATCAAAGACAGGGCCATCCTTACACACCCTATAAGGACCAACCATACAACTACCGCAAAGCCCTACTGCACACTTGATATAACGTTCAAGGCTAACTTGTAATGGAATACTCCTTTCCAGTGAGAGGTTGAATATTGAAAACAGCATAAGCTCAGGTCCACAAGCATATATTTGATCGAAATCGCCTCCTTCCATAACCTTAACTGCAAGTTCTGAAGCATAACCATGGTAACCTCCAGAACCATCGTCGGTAGCCACTTTCAACCGTTCACCAAGAAGATCCAGAAGACGATCACGGAACAATAAAGTGTCAACAGTCTTTGACCCATTGACGACCGTAGGAATAACACCCACTGACAAAAATTTCTCAACCAATGGATACAAAGAAGCAATTCCTGTTCCACCACCAACTATCAGGGGGCATTCACCCTTTAGAGTGAACCCATTACCAAAAGGACCTCTAATGCCAACCAAATCTCCAATATTCAACGAACATAAAGCATTTGTTGCCTCCCCAACACCTCTTACTGTAATGGAAAACACCCCTTTTTTATCGATAGATGAGACCGACATTGGAACCTCATCCACCCCTGGAACCCAAATCATAGCATACTGCCCAGGAATCGACTTTACGAAGGTTTCATCGAAAAAGAATAAAGACTTAATGTCCATAGCCTCGTTCACTACCTTTTCAACGCTTAAAATCCTCAACTGTTCAGGATTCATGAGCCAACCCCACAAAATCCTTGATCCTTGAATAACCGTTTTTCTTCATGTATTCGGCTACACCACCAGCAAGTTCATTAAACACCGAAAATCCCCTAGCCTTGAACGCGGTCCCAACCTGGACTGCACTGGCCCCTGCGAGGAAATATTCCACAGCGTCCCTCCAATTTTCTACTCCACCACAACCAATAATTGGAATTTCAACATTCTCATATATCTCCCAAACACATCTTAAGGAGACAGGTTTCAAAGCTGAACCCGATAACCCCCCTGTAACGTTTGTTAAAATAGGTCTCTTGAGATCAGCATTTATCACAATAGCTCTGAGCGTATTTGTTGCAGTGATAGCGTCAGCCCCCGCTTCCTGAGCTGCTTCAGCGATCTCTACAATATCAGTTACGCTTGGGGAAAGCTTAACAAACACAGGTAAGCACGTGGCTTGTTTCACAGCAGCTGTT
>JABAHP010000834.1_pt1 | contig 19034 bp, 13 predicted proteins | sample 7062081 | NCBI WGS metagenome assembly JABAHP01 (sample SAMN14534357, study PRJNA622989) | marine sediment metagenome | biome: marine biome [ENVO:00000428]; feature: marine pelagic biome [ENVO:01000023]; material: deep marine sediment [ENVO:00002113] | place: India: Gulf of Kutch | collected...
CGTTGGCGAACGCCAGGGCCGGGGACGTCACCGGTCCCGACTGGGGGAGGGTGGAGAGGGTGCTCGGTTCCAGCCTTGGTACGATGGTGCGCAGCATACCCCTGGGCTGGGCTCCCTCCCCGTCTATCCATGCCACGTGGACCGTGCCCCCTGACCCCGCAGCGATGGTGGGGCCTATGAAGGGTCCCCAAGAGGTGTCCTCGAGCACCATGGACGGTTCCCCGAACTCGCCCGATGAGGGCTGGTAGGTTGCCAAGTTCACTGAGAAACCGGTCCAGAGGACGTGGACGGGGCCATCTTCGGCCGGGTCAAGGGCCAGGGAGACCCCCCGGTCCGCCGAGAGGGAGGGCTCGCTCCTCACGGGCACGGGCGTGTCCAGCGTCTCGACGCTGTCGCCCATGCATACGTAGGGTTGAGGGACCCCTCCGGTGTCGTCGGTGAACGCCACCGCGACAAGACCCTTCCTGGCCGCCAGGTCCGGGGCGGACATGGAGCTGTCCGGGTCGGCACCGGGCAACGCGATGGATGGCTTCCAGGTGGTGCCCGCGTTCAACGAGTACGACATCCGGACCCGGACCACCCCGTCCCTGCCATCGAGCCATGCCACTGTCGCAGAGCCGTTCTCGGCTATCGACACCGAGGGGTTGACGGCGAAGGAGCCGGGCGGACAGTCGTCGACCCTTACCGCGGTGTTGAAGCCCGAGGTCTTGTCCTTGTTGTTGGCGTAGTAGATGCTGGGGGTCGGTCTGCGGTAGTCCGTCCACACCACGTGGGCGGTGCCGTCCTGTCCCAGGGCGATGTCTGGGGTCAGGTGCTGGTGGGAGGTGTCCCCGTCCACGGGGACGACCGACCCCCACGCCCTGCCCCCGTTGGAGGAGAAGGTGTAGTAGACCTCGTAAGGACCGTCCCTGTTATCGACCCAGACGGCATGAAGGCGCCCCCCCGAGCCTACGGCGGTGGCCGGAGTGGCTTGGAAGGCCTTCGGCCGGTCGTCGGCGACCATCACGGGGGTCCATGCCACGGTATCGTTCCGACCCGATGCCAGGATGTCCCAGCCCCTGGCAACGTCGGCCCTGTCCTCCCAGGTGACCACCAGGGGTCCCCCTCGAAGGCCGGACACGGCGGGCTTGTGCCGTATCACACCGGAGCCGGTCCCGTCGTTGACCATAACCTCCGTGCCGAAGGTGACGCCCTCGTCGGAGGATTCGGCCATGTAGATGTCGGTGTCGCCGGATGCGGTGCCCTCCCAGACCACGTGGATGATCGGGTCCTGCCCGGTCCACATCGGATTCAGCACCGTGACGTCCGCCTCGGACTGGCTGTCCGTGGTCGCATCGTCATTGACCTGCCTGTTCGTACCGAAGCTGGTCGGCGTCGACCGCAGGGCCATGAATATGTCAGGGTTCCCGTTCCTCTCGTCGGTCCAGACGACTAGGGGGGTGCCATCGTGCAGGGTTATAGCGGGGTCGTCCTGGTCCGCGCCCCCGCTGTCGCCGTTGACCCTCACGTTGGATGTGATGATCCCCAGGACCGTGCGGGTGGCGTAGTACACGTCCGGGTTCCCGTTCCGATAGTCGGTCCAGGCGATGTGGGCGATGCCATCGTCATCCCCGACAACGACGGGGCCCAGCTGCCTCGCCCCCGAGGTGTCGTCATCCACCCACTTGGTGGGGCCGAACGTCCTCCCTCCGTCGTCGGAGAAGCTCATGTAGATGTCCGAGCTGCTGCCCAGCCCCGACATGTACACCACGAACACCCTTCCACCCGGGCCAACAGCCACGTCGGCCATGGTCTCCGGCTTGTTGTTGTCCTCCGAGTTCACCCTCACGTTGGGCCCGAAGGTGTCGCCACCGTCGAACGAGCGGGCCAAGAAGATGTCCAGACCCGTGGTCAGGCTGTTCCTGGGGTCGTGCCATACCACGTAGGGGTTGCCATCCCCGTCCACGTCGACGCGGGGGTTGAAGTGGTCGATGGTGCCGTCGGGGTCGTTCACCTGGATGCTGGGCCCGAAGGAGCGACCGCCGTCGTCGGAGCGGGCATACATGACGTTGAACTTGCCCGCCCGGTTGTCCTGCCATACCGTGTGGACGCGACCGAACGTGTCCACAGCCAAGTCGCTGGTGTCCTGGTCGGCGGTCGTCGGCATGCTGCCGTCGGCCCGGTCCGTGACCACCGAGGATCCCGTGACGGGATCGTGGATGTCGGCGATGACGTGGATCGAGATGAGACCAGTGAACAACATCATGACGACAACGAGCGCCGTCGCCACCACGGTCCTCCCTGTCCTCTTCAGTATGTTGGTGACTCCCCTGGCCATGACCACCACTACCTAGACGTGTTGGAATTCCCTTCCCGGTATATAATGCCAGCGATGCCAGTGTCAGAACCTAGGGTCTGTGGCCGCGCTCGACGATGAGCCGGTATCCCACGGCTGCCGTGGTATGGTCGTCCGGATCGTCCGAGGGCCCGGGTCCTTGGACAGCCCCGGGATGCCAGAAGTACACCTGGTAGGCGCCCGGCTCCAGCACGAACAGGTCGATGGAGCCGTTGCCGCCAACGGAACTGGCGTAGACGGGGGTGCCCCCGGCGCCTCCCATACCATCAGAGGTGTGCAGGGGATGCTGTACCCTCACCTGTATCCCCCCGGGTGGTCCGTGGGAGCTGTATGTGAGATCGAGGGTATCCCCCTCCTCCAGAGTCAGGTTGATGGCGTACGCGTGGGAGCCGTAGGCGGTCAGGTTCTCCCTCCAGTGGCCAAGCAGATTGAAGGAGCCCTCCTCGTCCAGATCACCCAGCAACCGGTCCTCGGGTCCCGTGTCCCGGACCAGGTACCATGCCACAGCCAGGACAATAACTACAGCGATGAACACGACAGCCGGAGTGAGGGCCCCCCTCCACTCCGTCCTGGTGTACGGTGGATGCTCCGAGCCCTCCTCCTCCGACCCATCGGCGGAAGCCGTTCCTTCCTCGGCATCATCCCCTGTCCCTTCATCCACCTCGGTCCCCTCGCCGGCCTCGGTCCCTTCCCCGGTCTCAATCTCACCGCTCACGGACTCCCATCGTCGTTTGGGTGGAAAAGGGTATCCCCCGGGACCTCAGACGTCCACGGCCTCTGACCTGCTGGGGGACGTGGTGCGGATGTCCACGTCCTCTCGGATCGGTCCCGGGACGCCCTCCAGGACGGTCCGGAGGGCCAGCTCCTCCGTGTTGTTCTTCTGGGAGAGGTGGCCCAGAAGCACCGACCGGGTGTTGGGTCCCAGGAGGGAACGGAGCGCGGTGGCGGACTCTGTGTTCGACAGGTGGCCCTCGGGCCCGCGGATCCTGGCCTTCAGGAACTCCGGGTACGGACCCGTCCTCAGCAAGTGCTCATCGTGGTTGCTCTCGATGACCATGGCGTCCGAGTCCTGGGCGTGCTCCACCAGCGACCAGGGGAACTGTCCCATGTCGGTGGCAATTAGCAGTCGCTTGTCATCCACGTCGAGCCTCACCGCGGCGGGCTCGGCCGCGTCGTGGGGGATGGGGACCAGGGTCACCAGGAACGGCCCCTCCGAGTGGGCCTCTCCGTATACCAATGGCCTGGCGTCGACCCCCTCGAGGGACCTATGTGCGGCCCTTATGGTGCCCCGAGTCGCCAGCACAGGCAGGTCGTGTCTCCGGGCAAGCACCCGCACGCCAGATACGTGGTCGGTGTGCTCGTGGGTCACCACGACCGCCTGGAGGTCGGCAACGTCGGCGCCGGCGGTGGACAGCCGACGTGTTATCTCCCGGCAGGAGAAACCGGCGTCCACCAGGACCGCCGTCCCCTCGGCCTCCACCAGGGTGGAGTTCCCAGAGGAGGAGCTGCCCAGCACGACCATCCTGACACGAGTCACGGCCCGCGCAACGGCATGGGGCCAGATAAGCATTGGGGCGGTGGTCCAGACCGTGTGCGTTCAGGTGTTCGAATGGCCAACCTTTATATCCCCCCTCAACCTTCAAACTGTTCACATAATGGGCGGTCTATCCCGCCTTTCGCTGATGAATCCCTGGGGGAATGCCAAATGAGGCCCGCCAAGAACAAGCACCCCGAGAATCGTCGCCCCCATGTGATGGCTGTCCTCGTGCTGTCCCTCCTCCTGCTGATGATGGGGACCTTCCCCGCCTTGGCAGCGGACACCGAGAAGCCATACATCGTCACGTTCACCCCCGAGGACGGGGCGAACGACGTGGAGATCGACGCAGTGATAACGCTGGACTTCTCGGAGGACGTGAGGGCGACCGACCTTGCCAACAACATCATCCTCAAGGACGGCGGGGGTTTCCAAGTCGAAAAGCGGGTCGACTACAGCAACCTGAGCTTTCGGGCGATCGTGACCCCCCTGGAGCCCCTGAAGTACAGCATGCTATACGTGGTGGCCGTCACCAACGGCATCAGGGACCTGGCGGGCAACACGCTGCGGGAGCCCCTCCCGTGGACCTTCAACACCACCAAGGAGAAGACCCCGCCCCAGGTGGTCTCAACCTCCCCCGTCGATGGGGAGACGGACGTGAACATCAACGCCACCATCGAGGTGACCTTCAGCGAGGAGATGGACGCGGACTCCCTGCGCACCGGCATCGTGGTCCACGACAGCCTGGAGAACCCGATCATCGGCAACACCACCCCATCCGTGGACGGGCTGTCCGTCACCTTCGACCCCCTGTTCTCTTACGGCTATGGCCAGTCGTACCATGTGACCGTCCTTCCCACCGTCAAGGACCTGGCTGGCAACAACCTGGTTACGGAGGTCACGCTCAGCTTCACCGTTCAGCTGGAGCAGATCCGGCCCCGGGTCGTCAACATCGAGCCCCTGGACCAGGCCCAGTTCGTGAAGCGCACCCAGAAGGTGTCCGTGACCTTCTCAGAGCCGATGAACAGCACTTCCCTGGCCAACGCGATATTGATAAAGGACCCGGGTCTGGACGTGGTCCCGATAACGCCCCAGTACAACGCGGACAACTACACCCTCTCGGTCAATCCAGACACCCCCCTGGACTACCAGACCCTGTACACCATTACGATCAAGCAGGAGGCCAAGGACCTGGCCGGCAACTTCCTGGACAAGGAGTACACCAGCAGCTTCACCACCGAGCGATTGCCTCAGCAGCCGCCCCGGATAACCCAGCGGGTACCCGGCGAGGACGAGTTCAACTGGTACGAGGGCATCGCGATAACCTTCAACGTGGAGGCCGACGACCCCAACGACGACATCCTGGTGTACCAATGGGAGGTCAACGGTGACGTGCGGGAGGGAGAGACCTTCAACGAGTTCATATTCTACCCGGAGCCTGGCTCCGAGGGTTCCTACATGGTGCGGGTCTCCGTCATGGACGGCATCACCGCCCCCGTCCAGCACTTCTGGATAGTGAACGTGGTCCAGTCCGACCCCAACGACAACGGCGGACCTGGTAGCGAGCCGTTCAACTGGACCCTGATGGGCATCATCCTCATACTTGTCATCCTGATCGCAGTGATGGTGTACGGTTACTGGTCCCTGATGGAGCGCAAGCGGGAGATCGTCGCGCGCACCAGGAGGAGGCTGCGTCCGCTGTCGCTCAAGAAGAAGGCCGAGGTGGAGAAGCCCCCCACCTACGAGGAGATGTACCTCCGTCAGGACAGTGTCTACGCCAAGAAGTCACCCGAGTTCAAGCCTGTGGCCGCTCCCGGCGAACGCAAGACCCAGACCAAGGCCGGCGTGGAGGCCACCGTCGACGGGGAGGTCATGGGCGAGGCGCCCAAGCTCATCAAGGCGGAGGGCGTGGAGGTCAGGAGGGCCACGGGCCCGTACACCACCGACGCTCCGGAGCTTAAGAAGACGAGGGTCCCCGGCGCCCTGGTGTGCCCCAAGTGCGGCCAGAAGGCGATAGAGGCGGCCCACGGCCGTGTCTGGTGTGACACCTGCGGCTTCGTGGACTGAGGTCCTTTCCGGGGCTGGAGAGTTGGAGATCGAACGAGTCCAGGCACGCCTGGCTCAGTTGAGGACGTATCCCTCGTAGGCGGGGTTCTCCTCGGGGTACAGGTACTGGTCCAGCTCCTCGATGAACTCGAGGGGGGCCTGGCCGTTGATGACGGCCTTGATGGTGAGCCTGCCTATCTCGTAGGTTATCGACACCATCTTCAGCTGGGACAGGTAAACGTTCTGTTTCTTGCCGTCCTCGGTGGGCTCGCGGTCCACCACGGCCAGCAGTCCGTCCTCCTCCAGCTTCTTTATCTTCCTGTAGCACCGCCCCAGGGGGATGTGGAACATATTGGCAATGTCACGGGCGGACTTAGGCTCCTTGCTGGTGACGCTGAGGATCTTCAGCCGAGTGGGGTCGTTGAACAGCCCAACCACGAGACCCGTTAACATTAGCCTTACCACCCAATCGATGATTGACTTCGTTTATATACTCCACGACTCAATCCCAGACGATGATTTTCACCCAAGAGAAAAAACTACTACCCAGCACCCTTCCGATTCAAAAGATATATCAACAGGATAGGGCCTAGCGACGGGTACCTGGAGGCTTCTCCCTTGACCTCCCGATGGAACCTTTACATCCTTCCCCTGCTCATCCTCCTAGTCGTTCTCACCGCGGTGTACGTCGTCTCCGACGACGGCGAGGCGGCCACCATAACCGTGGACACCGACTGGGTCGTGGACACGGTCGAGGACGTCAAATCGGACAACACCTACGTGATGAAGGCCAACCTGACGGTCACCGCCACGGGCCAGATCTCCTTCAGGCGGTGCAAGTTCTCCTTCATGTCCGAGAGCCCTGGCGACTACGGGATCACCGTCCAGCCAGGAGGCTACCTCACCCTCCACACCTGCCAGCTCCAGGCGGGTTACCTCACGCCCAGCGTGCTGGCCGAGCCTTGGACCTTCCACGTCCAGGACTCAGGCCGCCTGTCCCTCCAGTCCAGCACGGTCCTGGACCTGGGCGTGGTGGGCGGCGAGGAAAGGAAGCGGGGCCTGGCGATAGAGTCGGATAACGCGATGGTCAGCGGCAACACCTTCGAGGAGTGCAACAGGGGCCTGGTCATCCTGGGCGCCGCCAGGCCCCAGGTACTGGACAACACCTTCAAGGACAACATGGCGGGCATCGAGGTGAAGGGAAGCAGCTTCGAACTCAAGCAGACCAACACGTTCCAGGAGAACGTGGCTGGCCTGCTGCTCCAAGAGGTGAACACGGCGTTCGTAAGCGCGGGAGAATTCGTGGACAACGGCGACGCGATCAGGGCCGTCTCGACCAACCTGAAGGTGGAGAACATCACCGTATCGGGGATGGGGGACGGTTTCGTCGCGGAGGTGAACTCGCGGGTGGTGGTGGAGAACTGCTCCGTCCAGGTCCTCTTCGACCGGGGGACCGCCTACTTCAACTCTAACCTCGAGTTCATCAACTGCGAATCCCTAGGATGGTCCGGCTTCACCAAGACGGACGTCAACAGCCATCTCACGGTGAACATGACCGTGCGGTTCCACCTGGTTTACGCCGGCGCCAACTACCCCGTTCAAGGGGCTGACGTGGAGCTCCGCGACATGGACGAATCCAAGGTCTACCAGCAGGTGACGGGCGAAGACGGGATGTCCCCTTGGAGGATGATCACCGTATTCGAGCACCACGGCGGGCTACAGCCGAAGGTCCACCAGCCCTACACGGCGTTGGCCAGCCTGGGGTTCAACTACGCGGAGCAGGAGGACATCTCCATGGGCCCGAACCACGTGGTCGAGATGACCTTCACCGACGACGACCCGCCGGACCTGACGGTCCAGCTCCCGATGGAGGGCTCCTTCCACACCAGCGAGGAGGTGGAGTTCAAGGGCAGGCTGAACGACCTGCACTCGGCCGTGTCCTCCTTCCATTACAGCGTGGACGGGGGCGATAACGTGTCACTGCCCATCCAGAACAACTGGCAGATGATGGTGGTCCTCCCCGAGGGGGACCTGTCCATCGACTTCGTGGCAGTGGACCTCCTGGGGAACCAGGTGGTGGTGACCCGCACCGTCCACGTCGACCTGACGGCACCCGTACCCGCGGACCTCGACCCGGCACCGGGGTCCGTCGTCCGGGCCTACCAGCTGATTCTCAACGGTACCACCGAGCCCGGCGCGACCTTGGAGGTCCAGGGCAACGACTGGGAGGTCGGTCCCGACGGGAGGTTCTCCGGCTACATCACCCTGGGCGACACGGAGGGGGAGGAGACCGTCGGCCTCAAGCTGACGGATATGGCCGGGAACGTGGGCACCTACGACTACGTCATCGTCATCGACCGGACCCCTCCCACCCTGGAACCGGAGACAGAACCCGATCACCTGGTGTTCCCCTACGTCAACGAGAGCACCGTCAGGGTGTTCGGGGAATCGGAGCCTGGCGCCACGGTGAGGGTCCTCATCAACGACGAGCTGGTCGAACAGGTGGTGGCGGACGACCAGGGTATGTGGTCGATGGAGGTGGAGCTGGTCCTGGGTGAGAACGACCTGCTGGTCGACGCATGGGACCTGGCCGGCAACAGGAACTACTTCGAGATCATCGACTTCTGGTACGACGTAACTCCTCCCGAGATCACCCTCCTGGCTCCCGAGGACGGGCTGGTGGTCAAGAACAAGGTCACGTTCATCCTGGTCGAGGTCCGGAGCGAGCCTGACGCAGTGGTCTGGGTCAACGACGAGACCGAGAAGACGCACCCGGCCCACGGTGAGCTGGAGTTCCCCGAGGTGGATCTGCCCTTCGAGGGAAACAACACGATCACCGTCTACGCCAGGGACAGGGCCGGCAACCTGGCCACCATGTCGATAGTGGTGGTCCGTCAGGAGAAGAAGGACGACGGCACCGGCGAGACCGACGGCTTCCCCATCTGGCTGGTGGTGCTGGCACTGGCCATAGTGGTCGTGGCCGCGGTCGTGGTCCAGAGGTTCGTCCGGAAGTGAGGCGCCTTCCCGCCCGACGTGGGTTCCATGGGACGACTGGCACCTCAAAATCTATATATACACAGCTTGGCATATACAGCTTGGATGGGGATGCACTCGGCNNTTGAGCCGACATCCAGCAAAGCGTAGGCTAAACCCTTCGTCCCTCCGCTCGGATGCGAATACCCCAACCCCCAAGGGAGGCTTTCCATTGAAGTCAATCATCGAGGCGGCTTTGAACAGGTACGAGGAGCGCGGGGGCGAGGAGGCCCCCACTGCCAACGGTAGCGTCCTATCCGAGGACGACGTGGAGCTCGAGAAGATACTCGAGGGGCTGACCCTGACCATCAAGGTGGTCGGCTGTGGCGGCGGCGGTAGCAACACCATCAGCAGGCTGATGGAGGAGGGCATTCGGGGCGCCGAGCTGGTGGCTTGCAACACCGACGCGGTCCATCTCAAGGGTGTCCACTCCAACCGGAAGATCCTCCTGGGCCTCAACACCACCCGCGGACTCGGCGCGGGGGGCGAGCCCACCATAGGCCGCAAGTCGGCCGAGGAGGCCAGGGACCAGCTGGACCACGTTGTGGCCAAGGCCGACATCGTCTTCATCACCTGCGGACTGGGCGGCGGGACCGGCACCGGCTCCGCCCCCCTTGTGGCGGAGATGGCGAAGGAGCACGGCGCACTGGTCGTCGTGTTCACCACCAAGCCCTTCAGGGCCGAGGGCCCGGCCCGTGAGGAGGCCGCCGTCTGGGGCCTCAACCGCCTCGTTAACGTGGCCGACACAGTGGTCACCATCCCCAACGACAAGCTGCTGGAGATCAATCCCAGGATGCCCCTGAACGCCGCCTTCCACGTGGTCGACGAGCTATTGATGAACTCCATCAAGGGCATCATCGAGATGGTCACCAAGCCCGGCCTGGTCAACATCGACTACAACGACCTGCGCACCATCATGGACGGCATGGGGATGGCCGTTGTGGGCATCGGCACCGACGACAGTGACGAGAGGAGGGCGGAGAAGGCCGTCAAGAAGGCCCTGGACTCACCCCTGCTGGCCTACGATATAGGCAACGCCAAGGGCGCCCTCATAAAGGTGACGGGCGGCCCCGACATGACCCTCCAGGAGGCCGAGACTGTGGCCGAGGAGATCATGAAACGCGTCAACCCCGGCACCCGCATCATCTGGGGCGCTGCCGTCGAGCCGGAGTGGCAGGGGAAGATCAACGTGATGATGGTCATCACCGGCGTCGAGTCCCCCGACATCTCGGGTCGCGAGGCCGCCAGGGCCCGTATCGACGGGGGCGGCACCGGAGGCGCCTGGGCCAGGGGCGGAGGTCCCGAGGGCTTCGACAGCGTGCGCTGAGCGAGAAGGGATAGGTGCGACGCGGCAGGCGCGAAGGTCCTGACGCCGGGCCATGCTTGAAGATTAAGTTTGGGCCCCTTTCCGAAGAAGGGTGCTTTTTGCTATGGTCTTATCAGCTACCGCGTCGCATCCCTCGATTGTACCTTATCGGCTTTAATACCTTTCTTGTGGTTTATCACGCGGTATTATCACCGACCGGCAGCAACCCCTCGGGAGGGGCATGCTGGCACTCGTCCCGCATACCTTCTCAGGTCAGGGGCAGACGAAAGGTTCAAGTCCCAGCCAGGCATTGACATGGACGGTGGTCGGCCCATGGATGACGACATCGAGATTCACATGTACGAGGAGGTAGACCTCCGCAACGCACTGCTCATCGACGGATTCCCGACGGTGGGCCTGGTCAGCACCATAGTCTCCTCCTTCATAGTGGACGCCCTCAAGCTCCGTAGGGTCGGCGCGATAATCTCCCGGCACTTCCCGGCGGCCGCCATCATCCAGAACGGCGTGCCCTCCCCGCCCCTCCGCATCTACGCGGGACCCAAGCTGTGCGGTCCCGAGAACGAGTGCGACCAGGTGGTGATCCTCACCTCCGAGGTCCGCATCCCCGACGACCTCCAGCTACCCCTTGCCCAGAAGATCCTGGACTGGGCCAAGGCGGAGGGCATCAAGGTGACCCTATCCGTCGAGGGGACCCCCATGCAGGACATGCCTGAGCCGGAAGAGACCCTGGGTATCTACGGTGCCGGCTCCACGGAGCGGGCCCGGGAGCTCATAGGCCGCTTCAACCTGACCCCCATGGACATGGGCATCATCACCGGGGTCACGGGCCACATGCTATACCTGGCGAACATGGAGGACCGTGACGTGCTTTGTATGCTGGGCCCCGCCCACGCCCAGTTCCCAGACGCTAGGGCCGCGGCCAAGATGATAGAGGTCATCGACGACATGCTTCCAGTCATCGAGATAGACACCTCACCCCTGCTGGAGCAGGCCAGCAAGATAGAGGAGGAGATCCAGACCGCCCTGGCGACGATCCAGAGGGGTATGGATCAGAGTGCGGAGCCCAAGACGCTCCCAGGTCCGATGTACCGCTGACCTCCCCCGTTCACGGCCTGCTCACATGGAGCAGCGGTCCCAGGCTCTCCCACATCGCCCAACGCGCGAAGGTCGCCTCGTCCACGCCGGCCTCCGCCGCCAGGGACCCTAGGGCCCCTCCCTCGTCCTCGTCCAGACCCAGAGTCACCCGGGCCGTCCGCTCGGCGTCCATCCCGTCCTCCCTGCGACCAGGCAATCTCGAACCAGGGTCCAAGAAGGGCAGCACAGCTGCCCTGACGATCTCGGGAGGGTTCGCGGGGTAGAGGCTGGAGAGGAAGCGGAGCGCGTCGAACTCCATAGGGGTCAGAGGCACCGGGAGGCACACTGGCCAATCCCGCTCGTACACCTCCCTCCCCTGGTTGGACCTCCGGTCCACGTCAAGGAGCTGCGCCACCAGGTCGACGGCGTGTCTAACCATTGGTCTCCCGTCATGTCAAGGGGCACGGGGGACGATAAGGCTATCGGATGACTGGCGCCCCTCGTGCGCAAGCCTTTTCTACGCAGGTCATGATATGGGGAAGGCCGGGCCGGCGAAGTCGTCCGCAGGCCCATTCTCACCCGGGGAGGAAACCGCTTGCTGAAGCCAATAGAAGACATAGACGAGCTTAAGAGGATCGCATTCGACGTCCGGAAGAACGTCCTCAAGATGACGACAGCGGCGGGCTCCGGTCACCCCGGTGGCTCCATGTCCGCCACCGACGTCCTGGTCTGCCTTTACTTCAACACCATGAGGCACGACCCAGGCAAACCCGACTGGCCAGACAGGGACCGCTTCGTCCTGTCAAAGGGTCACGCGGCGCCGGCCCTCTACGCGGTCCTCGCCGAGTGCGGTTACTTCTCCAAGAAGCTGCTCCCCAGCCTTCGGAAGCTGGGATCGCCCCTCCAGGGGCACCCTGACATGAAGCGGCTCCCCGGCATCGAGATGTCAACGGGCTCCCTGGGGCAGGGAATCTCCACCGCCCTGGGGATGGCCATGGGCTGCCGGCTTGACGGCAGGAAGAACCGGATATTCTGCATGATAGGCGACGGGGAGAGCCAGGAGGGCCAGGTCTGGGAGGCCGCTATGGCGGCGTCCCACAACAGGCTGGACAACCTCACGGTGGTCCTGGACGAGAACCGGCTGCAGATCGACGGCTCCACCGATGACATCATGAACGTGAGCAACCAGCGGGCCCGTTGGAAGGCCTTCGGCTGGGACACCCACGTCATCAACGGACACGACTACAATGCCATCCTCAAGGCCTTGCACAGGAGGAAGGAACCGGGCAAGCCCAGGATGATAGTGGCCCAGACGGTGAAGGGCAAGGGCGTGGACTTCATGGAGAACCAGCTCAAGTACCACGGCGCGCCACTGTCGAAGGACGAGCTGAAGAAGGCCCTCGAGGCCCTACAGGTGGTGGGCTGATGGCTGAGAAGAAGGGAAGGCGGAGGCAGCGCGACGTCTTCGGGAACACCCTGGCCGAGTGCGGCACGAAGAACAGGAACATCGTGGCCCTCAACGCCGACCTCTCGGGCTCGACCCGAACCGCCTACTTCGCCCGGGTCGAGGCCTGCGCCGACCGGTTCTGGAACATGGGCGTGGCGGAGGCCAACATGATGGGCGTGGCTGCCGGGCTTGCCACCACCGGCAAGGTTGTGGTCGCCTCCACCTTCGCAGTCTTCGCCACCGGCCGAACCTACGACCAGATAAGGCAGTCCATCGCGTACCCGAACCTGGACGTGAAGATCATATCCAGCCATGCTGGCGTGACGGTGGGCGGCGATGGCGCCTCCCACCAGACGGTCGAGGACATCGGCCTCATGCGGATGCTGCCCAACATGCGGGTTGTCGTGCCGTGCGACGGCTCCGAGACCGAGGCCATCACCGAATCGATCCTGAACATCCCGGGTCCCTTCTACATGAGGATGGGCCGTTCAGAGGTCCCGGACATCCTGGCACCGGGTACCCCCTGGCACCTGGGCAAGGCTTCCACGGTGGCCGAAGGGGACGACGTGGCCATCATCGCCTGCGGCATCATGGTCGGGGAGGCCATCAAGGCTAGGGAGGTCCTGGCGAAGGACAACATCTCCGCCCGGGTCATCAACATGTCGTCGATCAAACCCATCGACAGGGACGCCATCGTCAAGGCCGCGAAGGACACCGGCGCCATCGTCACCGCCGAGGAGCACACCATCATTGGTGGCCTCGGGAGCGCCGTCTGCGAGGTGACGGCCGAGGAGTACAGGGTACCAGTCAAGAGGGTGGGGGTCAAGGACGTCTTCGGACAGTCGGGGGAGGTGGATGAGCTGATGCACGCCTACGGCCTCACCGCCGACAACCTGGTGAAGACATCAAAGGACGTCATGAAGCATAGGATATGAGCTGACAATCGAAGAGGAAGTGAGAAGATGAAGCTGTTCATAGACACCGCCAACGTGGACCACATCAAGGAGGTCGCCTCATGGGGCGTCCTCTCGGGGGTCACCACGAACCCCTCCCTCATCGCCAAGGAGGGGAGGGACTTCCGCGAGGTCATCGAGGAGATTTGCGCCATCGTCGACGGTCCCATCAGCGCCGAGGCAGTGAGCCCGGACGCCGAGGGCATGATGAAGGAGGCCCGCAAGTTCTCCGCGTGGCACCCGAACGTGACCATCAAGCTGCCCATGACCGACGAGGGGCTCAAGGCCACCGCCATGTGCCATGAGGAGGGCATCAAGACCAACGTGACCCTCATATTCTCGCCCTCGCAGGCGCTGCTGGCCGCGAAGGCGGGTGCCACCTTCGTCAGCCCATTCGTGGGTCGCCTTGACGACATCAGCCACACCGGAATGGAGCTGGTCCAGACCGTGGTTGCCATGTACGAAAACTACGGCATCGAGACCGAGGTGATCGTAGCCTCCGTCCGCAACCCTCTCCACGTGATAGAGGCAGCCATGGTAGGAGGTCACATCGCCACCATCCCGTACAAGGTGTTCAAGCAGATGCTCGCGCATCCCCTCACCGACATCGGGATCCAGAAGTTCTTGGACGATTGGGAGAAGGTTCCCAAGTGAGAGGAGCAGGGCGGCATCTTTTTTAACGCCCTGTGAGAATCTGGATGCCGGTGGCCCCATGGTGTTCTGCCCCAGTTGCGGGAAGAAGCTCGTTACCCCGATGAAGTTCTGCATGTACTGTGGGTACCAGTTCCCCCAGCCATTGCTAGAGCACATGGAGCAGGAGCTCGGTGTCCATTTCGAGCATACTCCGGCACCACTGGAGGCGGAACCAGAGCCGGAGCCGGAACCAGAGCCGGAGCCGGAACCCGAACCGGAACCGGAGCCGGAACCGGAACCTGAGCCGGAGCCCGAACCGGAACCCGAACCCGAACCCGAACCTGAGCCCGAGCCTGAACCCGAACCGGAACCCGAACCTGAGCCGGAACCGGAACCAGAACCCGAACCTGAGCCGGAACCCGAACCGGAACCAGAACCGGAGCCCGAACCGGAGCCCGAGCCTGAACCCGAACCGGAACCGGAGCCTGAGCCAGAACCAGAACCAGAGCCAGAACCGGAACCTGAACCGGAGCCCGAACCGGAGCCCGAGCCTGAACCCGAACCGGAACCGGAGCCTGAGCCAGAACCAGAACCAGAGCCAGAACCGGAACCTGAACCGGAACCTGAACCTGAGCCTGAGACCGAACCCGCGGAGGAGTTCCCAGAGACCTTCGCCTTCGTCGAGCAGACCCAAGAGGAGCTGGAGGCCCAAGCAGCGCTGGTAGAGGACGCTTCGGACATGCAACAACCGGATATTCTGTTCATAACCGACGACGAAGGGGAGGACACCTTCTCCGTGCCCGAGCCTGAGGCCGAACCGAAGCCGCCAGGCCTCGATGAGTCAGACCTGGCCAACGACGTGGACGGATTGCTCGACCAGGGGATAATGGCCAGGGGCAGCGGTGACCTGGGCGGGTCCGTCATGGCCTTCGAGAAGGCCTGCCAGATAGAGCCACGAAAGGCGGATTGCTACTTCTACCTGGGTGTGGCGCTCAAGGAACTGGGTAGGTTGGAGGAGGCCAACAGGTCCTTGAGCAAGGCCGTCGCCATCGACACCACCTTCGCCCCTGCCTGGGTGGAGAACGGTCACGTCCTGCTCGCCTTGGGCAAGTACGAGGACTCTCTCCGATGCTTCGATTTCGCCATCAACAACGACAACACCAACGACGATGCGTGGGTGGGCAAGGGAATCCTTGTCGCCGCCTACGGCGAGTACGACAAGGCATTACAGATGTACCAGAACGCCCTGCAGGTCAATCCCAGGAACGCCGAGGCCTACTTCCAGATCGGCGTCATAAAGGAGGCACAGGAGGACTTCAACGGAGCGCTGGAGGCCTTCAACCACGCCACGTCCCTCAAGTCGAACCACGAGGCAGCATGGGTGAGCAAGGGCACGACGCTGGAGTCTATTGGCAGGTACGAGGACGCCCTTGACTCCTACGACAGGGCGATACAGCTCAACGAGAGCAACAGCGATGCATGGCTGAACAAGGGGATATGCCTCATCAACATGGAGCAGTACCCTGCCGCCGAGGCGGTGCTCGAGCGGGCGGTGGAGATCGACGAATCCAATCCCATGGCCTGGCACAACCTGGGCCTGGCCAGGGACTACCAGGGTCACCACGAGGAGGCCTTAGAGCACTATGACATGGCCATCGGCATCAACCCGGACTTCGGACTTGCGTACTTCGACAAGGGGGTGACCCTGTTCTTCCTGGACAAGAAGATCTCCGCGGTGACCCAGTTCCAGAGGGCCATAGAGCTTGACCCATACAACGTGGAGGCCCACGTCTACCTGGCAAAGATCTTCGCGCAGCAGGACCAGCGGGACCAGGCGCGGGAACTGTTCCAGAAGGCCCTTGGCCTGGACCCGAATCACGAGGAGGCCAAGAACGGCCTCGCCGACCTGGTCTGATGGTCCTCAACCGTCAGCGGACTCCCCTTCTTCGACGACCTCGGCCTTGACCACGTTCTTCGTGGGCACGGCGCTCCGGACCTTTCCATAGGTCCTGAGGGTCAACTCCTTGGACCTCCGGTACACCCGGTCGGCCCCAGTGGTGGATGCTACCTTGAGGACGGTCCTGCCCGCCCTGCTCTCGGGCCAGTACCTGGCGATCAGGTAGGCCATTATTATCAGGAATATGAGCAGCAGCAGGAGCCATAACCACCAGCTGGTGCTTCCCTGTTCCGGTATCACCGGGGGCTCGAAGGGCCCCTCGTACTGGACATTGTTGAGGTCGTAGACGTCCGCCAGCACCGACACGTTCCCCGCGGTGTACTCGACCGATGGCTGCGCCAACCGGAGATGGGCGTTGATGGCGTTGAGGTCCGTCTCGTTGATCGCGATGGTACCTTGGGCCGAGGGGAAGTTGATGGACACTGCCACCTCCACCTCCATCCTCACCTCCTCGAACTGCTGGGTCGAGAAGGGTCGCTGGACCTTGAAGCCGTTACCGTAGATCGCGAACCTCCAGGGCTGTCCATCGGTCCCGGACACAGTGATGGTCTGGGTCCTGGTCCCGTCCAGGTTGGGTCCGATGCCCGAGTCGTGGTCCCAGCTACCGTCGTTGCCGAAATCGATGCGGAAGCCCAGGCTTCCCGCGGTCAGGCCCTGGGTGTCCACGGGTGCATATGACAAGGTCACGGTGACATCACCGGCGCCCTCGGGCACGTGGACGATGCGCGTCAGGTTGGATGTGAAGGTCTCGGGCTTGAAGATGCTACCCGTGTCCTCGGTGAACCGGGACCACTCCCCTGACCAATGGGTGGTGGCCTGGTCGGTGGCGGCGCCCACCTCCTTGACCTCGAACACGTCCTCGAAGACCCGGTAAGCGTCCATGACGGTGGCCTCCGGATGGTCCCAGCGGATCTTCTCCAGGGTGAGTGCGAGACCAACCGCACGGTATAGGTTGATGAGCCCGTAACCCTGGGAGAAGTCGTGATACCTCTCGGCGGCGAAGCCCGGGACGGACCAGTCGGGGACGTAGTTGGAAGTGAGGCCGTGGGCTCCCGCATCGGGTTCGCCCTGGGTCGGGATGTAGTCGGCGGTGAGCTTGAGGATGAGCTCCACCTCGTGGATGCGGGTGTCAAGCGCTTCCTCCAGCCATGCCTCGTAGCCATGGGCCAGGTTCCCGTAGGAGTCCTCATCGGGAGGAACGACCTTGAAACCTCCGTCGTCCTCCACCACCAGTCCCACGTCCTGGCGCTCCTCCGAGGTCCGGAGGGATGGTGCCGCCTGCATCAGCACCGCGGCGGCGCCCGCCACGTGGGGCGTGGCCATGGAGGTGCCGGAGATGGCGAAGTAGTAGGGGTTCGCGTCGGTGCCCCTCTGGAGCACGCTGATGATGGTCCTGCGAGCTGCGGTGGACTGGATGTCCTCGCCTGGGGCGGCGATGTCGGGCCAGGTGTCCACCCAGTTCCACATGCCCTTGGAGGAGAAGTCGGTGATGCCGATGCCGTCGCGGGTGGAGGCGGCCACGCAGATGGCGGCGGGGGTGTTGCCGTAGTTCGAGGCCTGGATGGTCTCGCCGTCTCCACCAGAGTTGCCGGCTGCGAAGGAGGTCACCACGTTGTTGTCGTACACCAGCCTGTTGATGGCCTGGGAGATGGCGTCCTGGGGGTCGTACTGGCCCCCGCCTCCGCCCCAGCTGTTCGTGCACACGCGGATGTTGTAAGGGTTGTTGCCGGGACGGGAGTGCTCGTAGGTCCACTCCAGGCCGCCCAGGCCTCCGGTGACGAACACCGCCTCTCCCACGGAGAGGCCGATGAGGTTCGCGCCCGGGGCCACGCCGGCCCTGCTGCCCGCGGAGGCGTCCCCATTGCCAGCGACCGTGCCTGCCACGTGGGTTCCGTGGCCAGAGCTGGTGTCTCCGTTCTCGATCTCGTACCAAGGGCCCGTGCCCGTGTCTGACTTCAGGTTGCGGATGGTCTTGGTACCGTAGTCCAGGTCAGGGTGTCCCGCGTCGATGCCTGAGTCCACGACCACAACGGTCACCCCGCTGCCGTCGAAGCCGGAGCCGCCCCACAGGCTGCCCTCCACGTAGGAGTACCAGGTGCGGGTGGCGTTGATGACGTTGGTGGTCATGTCCATCATCCACTCCAGCTGGTCGTTGTGCTCGATCCAGGCGACCTGCTGATAGGTGGAGAGGAGCTCGATGGCCCTGGGCACGCCCTTGAGCCACATGGCGTCGATGAAGTCGTACTCGTACAGTATGTCCAGGCCCGTGTCCCGGACATTCCGCCTGTCGGTCCCGTCGATGTCGTCGATGAACTGGACGACGACCTCCAGCTCCCTGTCTGCAGGGGTGTCGGCCAAGATGACCTCCAAATGGTCATCGATGACGTACCAGCGGGGCATTCCCATCTCGACGGGCTCCGCGACCACGACCGTGGCAGGGAGCATCATAAGCAGTAGAAGTACGACCGTGGAGGCCTTCACGACCTTGCTGTGATTGAACATATCATCACCCCACGGAACGGGTACATGCCCCACCCGGTCCGCCGTCATGTTACTGGACGAGCGGTCCCCTATTTGAAGCTTGTGCGATAGTATGGCGGGAGCCCGGCGCACGCCGTCCGTCGGGGGCTCAAGCGTCGGCCGCGGGCTTGTCCTCATCCTTCTTGGATGGGCCCTTCTTCGCTGGACCCTTCTT
>JABAHP010001602.1_pt1 | contig 19014 bp, 14 predicted proteins | sample 7062081 | NCBI WGS metagenome assembly JABAHP01 (sample SAMN14534357, study PRJNA622989) | marine sediment metagenome | biome: marine biome [ENVO:00000428]; feature: marine pelagic biome [ENVO:01000023]; material: deep marine sediment [ENVO:00002113] | place: India: Gulf of Kutch | collected...
CCGGGGCAGAGGCAGCCGCCTCCGGCTCGGTCGGTGAAGGGGTCTCCTCGGGCTCCTCGTCCGCCATGTCCTCGACGGCAGCGAGGGGGATGGCGTCGACGACCCACACTTGCTCGCCGGTCAGGGCCCACTCCAGGACCATCGGCTGCCCGAACACCTTCATGGCCAGCTTGGAGAGGCGGGCCAGCTCTGCGCACGCCTCCTCGGTGACCTTCGGCTGGTTGGCCAGGTCCGGCGGCAGGCGCATGGGTCGCATCCTGCCCTTCTCGTCGGGGTAGTGGAAGACCTCCTGGGTCCTGGTGTCCCTGTCCACGACCTCCCCGGTCCCCATGTCCACCACGTAGGTGTCGGGCTCCACGGACCCGTTCTCGAGGGCGACGGCGGAGCCCAGGACCACCTTGATCACCAGGTCGTGGCCGCCCTCGTCGTCCGGGACGACCACGGCCACGCCCGAGGCCTCGGCGGCCACACTGTGCTGTACGATGACCGAGGCGCGGACGTCATCCGGGTCCCATCCGATGGACCGGAAGTATCGGAGGCTGTCGGCGGAGTACACCGAGGCCCAGGCCTCCTTCACAGCCTTGTCCAGGTCGCTCCTCCCGTGGAGGGACGCCCTGCGCTCGAAGGTGTTCGCGAAGTAGGGGAAGCGGTCCTTGTGGAAGGCCACCGAGACGGCGACGGAGACCCGGGGCGAGCCTATATCCTGTTGCCGGGCCAGGTGCTCGTAGGCGCCCACTATGTCCGCTTCTATGTCCCAGCTCATCTCGGACCCCCGCACGACCTCGACGGCCTGCCGGGCGAGGATCTCCAGGCTCATGTCGTCCTTGACGCCGGCCGAGAACAGGTGCTCGATCTTCTCCCCAGCCCCCGAGTGCTCCAGGAACTCCTCCAACGTCCCGGAGGTTACTACGAAACCATCTGGCACGCGGACGGCGTTCTCCATCAGCAGGTGAAGCTGCTTGGCCTCGTCTCCCACGAGGTCACGCTCGGCTGCCTCTGGCTCGGAGAGGAATACGGTGTACTTCGCCATGCGAGGCTCCCCCAGGAACCTCCGATGGACTGCCCGGATAATAGAGTTTTTCCCCACCAGCTGGCCCCAAGGGCCACTGGGTGGCTCAGCTGCCCGAGACGTCCTTGCCCTTCTCGATGACGATCCGGGTGGGGGTGGGCATCTTCATGCCCGCCTTGCGCAGCGCGTTCTTGGCCTTCTCGAACTGGGCCTTGTTCGTGCGCAGCAGGATGAGGCGGGTACCGGGGTAGACGCGGGCGGCCAGGCCCACGTTCTTGCCGAAGGCGGAGCGCATGCCCTGGGAGACGCGGTCCGCGCCGGCGCCGGTGGCCTGCTTGTTCTCCCGCAGGACGTGGTGGGGGTACACGAGGATCTTCAGGTGGTAGTTCATCACGCCGGTCTTGGACATGACCCTGTTGGCGGTGACACGGGCGGCCTCCAGGGCGTTGTGCCTGACGTGGCACATCTCCTGCGCAACGAGGGCCATCTCGATGGGGAAGTCCCCTCGGGTGTTGCCCACGTTGAAGTTGGCGATCCTCAGGTTCGGGATGCCGCCCATGTACTTGCGTCGGGTGAAGGGTTGGCCTACGACGCGGCGGTACATCCTGTTGGGCTTTCTAGCCATCTACTTTCCTCCTGGTGTGATGGCCCCGCAGTGTGCTGGGCCTATTTATCATTTGTCTATCAGATTAGGCCCATCTCGAGCATCTCGACGGACTGGACCCCATCAAGGGCCCCGAGGGCCTCCTCGACGGCGTCGGGGATGCCGCCCCCGACCTTGTCCTCCACCATCACCGTGGTCTCCAGCGCCTTCAGGCCGAAGGCGAAGGGCACGACATCGATGCCGTAGAGCTCGGCGCCAGCCTCGGCGACGGTGGTGGTTATGCGGGCCTTGAGGGCATCCAGGTCGACCTCGACCCCTTCGGGCATGACCCTGTACTTGATCGCTGCCGTTCCCATTTCCTTCCCTCACGGTCCGATGAAGCCGCACTCAGGGCATGCGTACTGGACACCTTGGCCCCTACACTGGTTGCAGCGGCCCATCTCCACGTTCCCGCACTGGGGACAATTGAAGCTGGCCCTGCCCTGCTCGGTCAGGGGAACACCGCATGACGTGCACCTGGATGCGATCTCCATATGGTTCACCGTCGTCCCCGTAACGTGTACCCCTTTTTGAGCTTTTCGGGCCCCTGAACAGGGTCCGGGGACGCGGGAGAGGTCGTCCCGAGGTGATTTTTAGGGGATTTCCTACCCCGTTTCGAGTAGCTAGACCGTGCGTCGCGTCACTGGATTTTTATTTGTTTCTGTTTGTTATAAATGATTTTTAGGCAGACCAAAATATAATCATGGAAATAATTTGGTATTTCGTGGTTTTTGTCATAAGATTTAAATAATCAATTAGTCTAATGACCCTTGGAAGTTCCGGTGTGTGTATCTCATCGGCCAGACTTTCGACCGTGCAGGACCGTGATGTTCGCAACCGTTTCACACAACCCCTCAACCCCCGGATTTGCCCGGGCCCAATGACCCCAACGTTACGATCGCGAACATCCACACACGAAACCCCATAAACCCCAAACCCCCTTTTACCCCCTGCCCGGGTATCGAAGGTCTGCCCTTGGGAGCTCTTGTTGCCTTCGGGCGACGCCGGATCTCCAAGGGCCCGGCAAATCCACCCATTCTTGATTATATAGCCAGGGTTCCGTCACAGGGGACCTACGACGCTACCGGTACGCGAAGAAGGCCGTTACAGAGGGGCCTTCCCCATCGACCTCGAGCCGGGCGAAGCCGTAGCGCTCGAACTGGACGAAGCGGTCATCCATGTCCAGCGCCATCGGCTCGACAAGACCTGTGTCCTCGGAACCATCGGGCCGAAGCACCATCGTCTCCACGCCATCGGGCGTGGTCCAGTGCACGATCGGGGCCCCCTCCTTGATTATCGCCAGGTCGTCGCCGGCGTAGGTAATCTCCCGCGGCCCGGAGAACTCGAAGTTGCCCAGGTCCTTCAGGCGGAAGCGGCCCGCGCTGGATATCCTGGTCAGGTCCTCCAGGGTCACCACCACGCGGTACCTGCCCTCGCCGTCTGAGGGGAGGGCTACCTCCCGGACCCCCATCTCGGGTCGGTCGGGGTGGACGGGCGCGTGGCCCACGAGGGGCTCTGGCGAGGCCACCGCTAGCTCTGTGGGGTTGGAGACGAAGAACAGCCTGGGAGAAATGGGCTCATGGATGTCCCTGTCATGGGCGAAGAGGGTCTTCCAGGAGAAGGACATCTCGATGGGCCTTATCGAGGCCTCGACCCAGTACCTGCGCAGGGCCTCTGGGGAGAGGCCCCTCCGGCCCAGCGCCCTCAGGGTGCCCAGGCGGGGGTCGTCCCACCCTGAGTACTTCCCCGAGGCCATCGACGCCTTGATGTGGGAGGTCTTGAGGACGGTGTCCGCTATGGAGACGAACCCGTAGTGGTGGAACTCCGGGGTCTCCCAGCCCAGGTACCTGTACACCCACTTCTGGCGGAGGGTGTTGTTCAGGTGGTCCTTGCCCCGCAGGACGTGGGTCATGCCCATCAGGTGGTCGTCCAGGGCGACCGAGAAGTTGTAGAGGGGGTAGATCCGGTACCTGTCGCCGGTCTTGGGGTGGGGCTCGTCGGAGATGCGCAGGGCCACGAAGTCCCGGAGGGCCGGGTTGGGGTCGGAAAGATCCGTCTTGACCACCACCGAGGCCTCACCCGGGCCGTAACCGCCCTCCAGCATCCTATCCCACATGTCCAGGTGGACAGGGGGCACCACGTCCCTGTGGGGGCAGGCCTGGCCGGCGGCCCTCATCTCCCGCATCTCCTCGGCGGGGCAGGTGCACACGTACGCGGCCTCCAGCTCGATGAGCTGCCGGGCGTGGTCGTAGTAGATGTCGAAGCGGTCGGTCTGCTCGTAGACCTCGTGGACATGGCATCCCAGCCAGTCCATGTCCTCCCGGATCATGTCGTAGGCCTCGGGCATAACCCGGGCGGGATCGGTGTCCTCGAGCCGGAGGATGTACCTGCCGCCGTACCTCCTCACGTACTCGTCGTTTAGGATGGCCGCCCTCGAGTGCCCAACGTGGAGTGGCCCCGATGGTCCGGGGGCGAAGCGCATCACCACCTCGCCCTTGACGTTCTCCAGGTCGGGCAGTCCCCTCTCCCGCTCCTGGATCTGCCGCTCCACCAGGGACGGGTCGATGGACTCCAACTCCTCCAGCTGGGCCTCGGGCGCCATGGCATTGACCTCGGCGATGACGTCCTTCACGACGGCCGACACAACCTTCGCGGAGGAGCGCCACTCGGCCCTCTCCCCCAGGACGCGGGCCATCACCGGCCCCATCTCGCAGCTGCCACCGTGCTGGACGGCGTTCTGTAGGGCGAACTTGCGGGCGGTCTCCCTGACCTCGTCCTCCGGTGCTCCTCCCGCCTGTTCGCCCATCCCTGTCGCCCCTCAGTAATCACGCGCGATCATGTAGTATATGAGGCCCCGCAGGAACTCCCTGTGCTCCGATGGGGCCAGCTTCCGCAGCCTCTCCTCGGCCCGGGCCGCGTACTCCTCCGCCGTGGCACGGCACGAGGCCACGGCCCCGGTCCGCTCCATCACGCCGATGGCGTCTGCCACGCTATCCTCCGAGGCGCCCTCGTTCCCGAAGGCCCTCATGAAGACCTCACGGTCCTCGGGACCGGCGGCCGCCAAGGTCCTGATGGCCATCAGCGTGTGCTTCCCGTTCCTTATGTCCGAGCCGACGTCCTTGCCCAGCTTCTCCTGGTCCGCGTAGACGTCCAGGTAGTCGTCCCAGATCTGGAAGCCGATGCCCATCTCGCGGGCGAACAGGCCCATCTCCTGGGCCATCTCCTCGTCCGCCCCCGCGACGCGGGCACCCCCCTTGGCGGCCATCTCGAAAAGCCGGCCCGTCTTGAACTCGTTCATCCGCAGGTAGTCCTCCTCGGTCACCTCACCCGGGCCCGCCTGCTCGAAGTCCATGTCCCACTGCTGTCCCTCGCCTATCTCGAACACGGTGCGGGCCGCCTCGGCCATCAGCTTCCTCACGGTGGCATCGTCCGCCTCCGTCAGGGTGATGGTCTCGAAGGCCAGGGCGAAGATTATGTCCCCGGTGTTGATGGCGGTGGCCTCGTCCCACACGGTGTGCTGCGTCGGCCGGCCGCGTCGGACGGAGTCGTTGTCCATGAGGTCGTCGTGGACCAGCGTGAAGTTGTGCACCAGCTCCAGGGCGCAGCCGAAGGGCAGGGCCCTATTCCCAGCGCCCTCGGAGACGGAGTCGGCCACCGCCACCGTCAGTACGGGCCGTAACCGCTTGCCCCCCGCCATGGGGTAGTAGGCGATGCCCTTGAGGACCTCGGGGTGGTTGCCGTGGGAGACCCTTTGGGCCAGGTAGGCCTCGACATCGCCCTTCCTTCCCGCCATGTAGGCCTTAACCTGCTCGGGCGTCGCCCTCTGGGGCCAGTCCGATCCGCCTCCCTCCATGCTCACTCTTCCCCCTCGAACCTGGCCAGCCATGCCATGATACGGTCGGACAGGATGAACTCCTGGACCTGCATGTCCGCCACGTTGCCGGCGCCCACCAGGAACATGGCGGCCCGCAGCTCACGGACCAGCTCATGGAGCGCGTCCATGGTCTCCTTCCGCCCCTTGGTCGCCGGGGCCAGGACCGTGCGGGCCAGTCCCGCCGCGGTGGCGCCCAGGACCAGGGCCCGGGCCGCGTCGAGGCCGTGCCGTATGCCGCCCGTGGCGATGACCGGGAGCCCCACCGCCGAGCACTCGATGACGCTCACCGGGGTGGGGATACCCCAGTCCTTGAAGGTCCAACCCAGCTTCGCCAGCTGGTCCATGCCCCTCTCGCCGGAGCGCACTGCCTCCACCGCCGAGAAGCTGGTGCCGCCGGCACCGCCCACGTCGATGGCCTTCACACCCGCCTCCAGAAGCTCCATGGCCACGCTGTGGCTGATGCCCGCGCCCGTCTCCTTCGCTATGATGGGGACATCCTCGGAGAGCTCGGCGATGGCCTCCAGCACGCCCGCGGCCCTGGTGTCGCCCTCGGGCTGCGCCACCTCCTGGAGGAAGTTGAGGTGCACCGCCAGCACGTCGGCGTCGATCAGGTCCATCAGCCCGCGTATCTGGTCGGCGGTGACGGCCCTGCCCTCCCTCTGGTCGATGAGCTGCGGGGCGCCCAGGTTGGCTATGACCAGGGGCACGTCGTGGTCCTTGATCGGGGTGAAGGTGTCGGCGTACTCGGGATGCTCAAGGGCGGGTCGCTGGCTGCCCACCCCCATGGGGAGGCGCAGCTCGGCGGCGGCCGCCGCCAGGTTGTCGTTGATGACGGTGCCGTGTCCGTGACCCCCCGTCATCGAGGCGATGACCAGGGGGGCGCCGATGGGGACCCCTAGCAGCACGGTGGAAAGGTCAACTGCGTCCAGGTCGACCTCCGGGAGGGCGCAGTGCACCAGCTGCACGTCGTCCCAGTAGTTCGTGCTGTTCAGGATGTCGTCGCGGAGGCATATCTCCACGTGGTCCGACTTCCTCTTGATGATCTCGGGCGTCGTCATGCCGGTGCCCTTGTACTCCTCGCTGGACCGGTCCTCTCCAGTACCTGTCATGGCTCTCACTCCGTCGCGGGCAGCACCCTGGTCCCCTTCACCCTCCGGCCCTCCATCAGGGCACGGAGGCGACCCGGTCGGCCCCCGCCTATTATCCAGGTGTCCTTTGAGCTGGCGGCCACCTGGAACGCCTCTCCCAGCTTGCCCATCATCGACCCCGTCACGTCGGCCACGCCCTCCCCCGCCGAGCCGTTGGCGACGGCGGCGTCCTCCGGTGAGACGGTGCTCAGGAGGCGGGACGCCGGGTCGTCCGGGTCCCCGTCGAACACGCCGTCCACGCGGGTGACGAACACCGACAGGTCGGGCTTGAAAACCGCCGCCAGGGAGGCCATAAGCAGGTCGCCCGAGGCGATGGAGACGCCCTGCTCCGTGTCCATGAGCACGTCCCCGAATGTGACGGGCACCAGTCCCCGGGCGCGCGCCCTCTGGTAGGGCACGGCATCGAAGTGGGCCATCCTGCCCTCCTCCAGCTCCAGGAACGAGCCCGCGGGTATCGACACGGCGGGGACGCCCGCCTCGATTAGGGCGTCTAGGACCCGCAGGTTCAGGTCGCGGACGTCCCGCTGGACGATGGCGGTGCCCAGCACCTGGTCCGACCCCTTGAGGCCACCCGCCAGCTCGTGCTCCGCGGCCCGCACGTGGCCGAAGCCACCGGCGCCGTGGACCACTATCAGCCCCTCGCCCACCGATGGCGCCAGCTCCCTGGCGAGGCGGCGGGCCACCCGGGGCCGGAAGGCCATGGGCTGGTCCTTCCTGGTGATGACGCTTCCTCCCAGCTTGACCAGACGCATGGCGCGGCCTCCTCAGGGGGGCGGATGGGGCCCCCCGTAAATCTACCTTACGCCTCCCGCGAGGAGGCGGGGAAGGTTATTAATACGATGCCTTCACGACAGTTAGGTATGGCCCCGGCGTGCGTTCTTTTTATATATGACATGTACCTTAACGGAATTCCACTCCCGGTGGTGTTCTCCTGATTCGGTTCGGTCCTAGTGGAATCCCCCTTTCCTGCAAGGGCAGGACGCCCCGGGACGGCATAGAGGACGTCCACACCCTGGGCCTCAACTCCATGGAGATCCAGTTCGTCAGGGTGAACGTGTTCGACCGCTACGCCTCCGAGGAGGAGGTGGGCATGACCCCCATTGAAATGGAGGGCGAGCTGATCGTCGACGTGTTGCGGTACGTCTCAGACGACGAGGCGGAGCCCGTCTGGGCCAAGAACCTCTCCATAGAGGAGGGGGACATCCTCCGCACCCTGACCTGCGGCATCGGGAACGACTTCAGCGAGCTGAAGATGACGGGGAAGCTGGCCCGGGAGCTGGACGTGGAGCTCTCCCTGCACACTCCCTACTACATGGACCTTTCCGGCGACGAGGACATCTCCTTAAGGTCCCTCAACAACGTGGTATACGGCGGCCTCATCGCCGACGCCCTCGGGGCGGAGGTGGTGGTCACCCACATGGGCCTCTACGGCGGCCTCGAACAGGAGGAGGCCACCGAGGCGGTGGTGGAGAAGATGGAGTACCTGACCTCAGAGTACTCCTCCCGGAAGATCAAGGCCCGCATCGGGCTCGAGACCTCGGGCAAGCAGGTGGTCTACGGCTCCCTCGACGAGATCCTCGAGGTGGTCTCCCGGGTGAGGGGCACCGTGCCCGTCCTCAACTTCCCTCACATCCACGCCCGCGAGCACGGCTCCCTCCAGACAAAGGAGGAGTTCCAGGACGTGTTCGACAGGGCCAGGAAGGCCTCGAAGCTCAAGTGGTACTACACCCACTTCTCCGGCGTCCAGCACGAGGGCGGGAACGAGAAGCGGTACACGCCCATCAAGAAGGGCGACCTGAAGTTCGAGCCCCTGGCCGAGTGCGTCCTCGACAACGACTACAACATCACCATAATCTCCAGCAGCCCCCTCCTGGAGCACGACGCTATGTACATGAAGGTCATCCTGGAGAGGGTGATGCTCAAGCGGGAAGCGAAGCTCCAGCGGATGATGAAAGAGGCGGCGAAATGACCAAGCTTGGACCACGGAAGGAGGCGCTGCGCTACCTGACCGATGGCATCCACAGGACCATCGACAGCATCGACTGCGCCCTGACCGACCGGCTGGTGGACGCAATATACAACGCCGAACGCGTCTTCATCTACGGGGCGGGCAGGTCGGGCTTCGTGGCCCGCTGCTTCGCCATGCGCCTGGGCCACCTGGGCCTCCGGGTGGTGCGCATGTCCATCGACGAGACGGACCCCGCGGGGGAGCGGGACCTGGCCATCGTCATCTCGGGCACCGGGACCACCCAGTCCTCCATATTCTACGCCCGCAGCTCATCGGACAGCGGCTCAGAGGTGGCCTGCATCACCGAGAGCGCGGACAGCCCGCTGGCGGAGATGTCCGACATCGTCATCCACCTGGACACGCCCCAGGACGAGAAGCGGGAGCGGTTCGCCCCCATGGGCACCATCTTCGAGGACTCCTGCCTCATCTACCTGGACACCCTGGTCGTCGACCTGATGGTCCGCATGGACGAGACCGAGGACTCCATGCGCAAGCGACACGGCCAGCTCTACTGAGCCCCTCACCTGGTGAACGGGCCTCGCCATGACTTGTAGGACAGCCGCTCGGCCAGCTCCAGCGCGCCCCACGGGTCCGCCAGCTCCATCGCCTTGACGGTCCCCCCGGGCCTCCTCCCGAAGAAGACGATGCCAGGGGCCCGAAGCCCCTCGACCAGCCTGTCCCTGTCGGCCCTCGAGTTGGCCCAGATCCACACACGACCCGGTCGCCGGGGCTTGCACGAAATCCCCTTGGCCTGCATCTCGTCGGTGACGGTGCACACGGGCAGCACGGGACCCGCCAACCTCTCGTTCATCACTCGCATGCCCGCGTCGCAGTCCTCGAGGAGAGTAGGCTGGAAGTGCATTCCCAGGGGGTCGTGCTCCCCCTTCCAGTTGATGCGGGAGCCCCCGTGGACGACCCTCGCCCCCAGCTCCTTCGCCTCCACCACCACCTCGGACAGGCGCTCCAGCTCCCGAAGGGAGGAAAGCGGGCCCACGTCGGTGGAGGGCTCGGCGGCCATCCCGACCCGGAGCTTGTGTATCTCCCTCTCCAGGGCGGAGAGCAGCGGGTCCTTGGCGTCCCCGTGGACCAGCACCTTGCCGATGGTCGAGGGCAGGCGGCCGCCGTCGGTGAACCTGGCGGAGACGATGGTCCTGGCGGCGGCCTCCACGTCCACCTCGTCCCACACCACAGCGACGTCGGTGGTCTCCCAGGCCTCCACCACCGCCTTGTTCAGCGTGCTGGCCTGGGAGGCGTCCTCGTGGGCCCCGTCGGCCTCCTCGAACAGCACCACGCCGTCGACACGGGGAGATTCGGCCAGGATGCCCCGGATGTGGGGCATGTCCTGGGGCACGAAGGCCGACAGCGCCCGCACCCCTCGCTCCTCCAGGACGTCGTTGGCCAGCCTCAGCGCGACCATGACGGTGGCGGGGGAGTCGCACGGGGCGGCCATCACCGTGAAGTTGCCCGTCATGACGGAGGCGGCCAGCGACAGCATGGACCGGGAGAGCCCTCCGAGGCACGGCACCATCACCCCCACCGTGCCCAGGCCCTCCATGAACATCCGGGTCCCGTCGTCCCACTTCCGCTTCAGGATGGAGGAGGCGATGTCCTCCAGCACGTCGGGGGACAGGAAGGCCCTTATACGGTCCATCTCCCACTCCAGCCCCTTCCTGGTGTGGCCCTCGGCGATGCCTGCGGAGAGGATCTGCTCCGTACCAGCCTCTACAGCGTCCAGGATAAATCCCAGCATCTGGGCCCTGGTCGAGGGCCTGATGTCCTTCAGCCGGGCGTGTTCCTTGGCGCCGGCCTCGAGGGCCCTTCCGACCATCAGGAGGTCGGCCATGTGGACGCGGGCGAAGGCGACCTCCTCCACCGTGGAGGGGCTGACCTCCACGGGGCCCCTGGCCGTCCGGTAGGCCTCAGCGAACCGCTCCTCCGCGGTCGTCGCCGCGCCACCGCCCCTGGAGAACAGCTTCCGGGCTGGCCTGCCACTGACTCCCTTGGCCACCAGGGCCAGCCTGGGGTCCATCGCCATCTGGTCCGCATCGATGAGCGGGCGGGTCAGGGCGGAGCCCTCCCAGCCCTCCACCAGCGCCTCTATCTCGAGCACCCTCGGCCTCCTCTCTCCATATTCATTGCGGGCGGGGTCCCTCCTCCCACGCCCGCGTTCCATGGGGTCCGGGGGTATCAAACTTTCGGTCCCCCTATTACCGCGCGCCAAGAACGGTCGCCAGCGCCTCCAGTACGTCCAGCGGTCTCCCCACGAAAAGGCAAATCTTATATCGGTAAAGGGCCCTTTTCGAGCATGATGAAGGCAGCCAGGACCTTGATTGTTCTTGCGGCCATGCTGCTCGTGGCCCTCCTCGCGACCGCCATAGCTGCGTACGCTGGCACCTCCGACGACCCGGAGGTGGGCGACAGCTCCGGCGACGCGACCACCGGCCGCGACTCCCACGACGTCATCGCCTGCTGGGTCGAGGCCGAGGACAACGAGACGGTAACCTTCAGGATGCGCATGACCGCCCTGGACGCCATCTCGCCCAGGGACGACTGGCTCAGCCTTCCCACCTCGATCTACGAGTACTACTTCACCGTGGGGGACGACAACTACGCCCTCCGGGGCACCGTGCCCGTCCACGGCCCCTTCGCCGCCCTGGCGAGCTTCAGCCTGCACAAGGTGGAGTACGGCGAGACTGGCAACATGACCTACGAGAGCCTGGGGAGCGTGAACGGCCAGTACCTGGTGAACGACGGCGACCTGTCCCTGCTGGTGGACAAGAACAACATTGGCAGCCCCAGCAAGGGCGACATCATGGACCACATGTGGGCGGCGGTCTACTTCCAGCCCCGCGGCGGGAGCCGCGAGCTGGTGGACGAGGCACTGAGCTACGAGTTTCCCGGCAGGAGCTACATCTTCCGGGGCGAGTACACCCAGCTCTACGACGTCAGGCTGTCGGCCTCCAACAGCACCGCCGAGTCGGCCAACAACGCGGTGGCCACCTTCAACATCACCATAAGGAGCCAGTCCACCACCGACGTGGAGGTCAACCTGACCAACAGGACGCTCCAAGCCGGCTACTTCATCAACTGGTCCCTGAACATGCCCGTTCCCGTCCCCGAGGGCGACTCGGTCAACCTCATCCTCCTGGTCACCGTGCCCGAGAACGCCACCAACGGCACCGATGTGAGCATAGTCATCTGGGGCACCTACGAGACCGAGGAGGGCCAGGAGCTGGAGACGGACAACCTCAACCTCCTCCTCCAGGTCCGCTTCATACCACCCAAGAAGCCCAAGGAGGAGAAGTCCATACCCCAGATGATCCTGGACTTCATCCTGGAGAACACCTGGGTCATCGTTGTCATAGCGGTGGGCGTGGGCTTCGGCGTGGTGTACTACCTATGGGCCGGGAGGAAGAAGAGGCAGGAGGACGCGCTCCTCGACCAGTACAAGGCCTACGTGGATTCCCAGGGGGAGCAACGCGAGGCCGACGGACCCTACTAGGCCCTCACTCCCACTCGATGGTCCCCGGTGGCTTGTTCGTGATATCGTATACCACACGGTTCACCTGCTTGGGCATGCTGTTGGTGATGCGCGTCGAGATGCGCTCCAGCACCTCGTGGGGGACCTTCGAGTAGCCAGCGGACATCCCGTCCACCGATGCGACCGCCCTCACCGCCACCGTGTACCCGTAGGCGCGGATGTCGCCCTGCACCCCTACCGTCTTGACGGGGGTCAGCACCGCGAAGTACTGCCAGGGCAGGTCCATCAGCCCCCTCTCGGCGGCGCCCTCCAGCTCCTCCTCGACTATCCAGCAGGCCTCCCTGACGATCTCCGTCGCCTCGGGGGTGGGCTCCCCCATGATGCGGATGGCCAGGCCGGGGCCCGGGAAGGGCTGGCGCTCGGCCACGGGCAGGTCCAGGTAGCGGGCCACGTGGCGCACCTCGTCCTTGTAGATGTCACGCAGGGGCTCGATGAGCTTGAGGCCGAACTTCTCTGGCAGCCCGCCCACGTTGTGGTGGGACTTGATGGTGTCACGGATGCCGCCCCCCGACTCGATCCAGTCGGGGGCGATGGTCCCCTGTATCAGGTACTCGGCCTCGACCCGCGTGGCCTCCTCCTCGAAAACGCGTATGAACTCCTCGCCGATGATGTGCCGCTTCCGCTCCGGCTCCTCCACGCCCTCCAATTTCCGGAAGAACCGCTCGGAGGCGTAGACCACCTTGCAGTCGGCCCCGATGGAGGCGAACATGTCCTTGACGAACTCGGCCTCGCCCTTGCGCATGTATCCCGTGTCCACGAAGACCAGGTGCAGGCGGTCCGGTATCGCCTTGTGGGCTATGGCGGCGGCGATGGTGCTGTCGACCCCGCCCGAGGCGGCCAGGATGGTCGGGCCCTTGGCCAGCTCCTTGACCTGCTCGGTGGCCTCCTCCACGAAGGCCTCGGGGTCGAACATCAGGGGCCACCCCCGCCCTTGGCCTCTACCTCGCTGGCGTGGGCCTCCACCGTCTCTATCCACTTCGCCCGCAGCTTCCCCAGCCGGCCCCGGATGCCCTCATCGTGGAGGGCGAGGATCTCGGCGGCCAGGATGGCCGCGTTGTCCCCACGGTCGAGGCCGACTGCCGCCACGGGCACTCCCGGCGGCATCTGCACGATAGAGAGGACAGAGTCCAGGTTCACCTTTCCCGACACGGGCACGCCGATGACGGGGCGGCGGGTCAGCGCCGACACCACCCCCGGCAGCGCCGCCGACAGTCCGGCTATGGTTATGAACACCTGGGCGTCGGAGCCCTTGACGATGTTGGCCACCCGGTCCGGGGTCCTGTGCGCCGAGGCGACGGTGACGGTGTAGGATATCCCAAGCTCTTCGAGGACCTTCATGGCCTTCTCGGCCACTGGCATGTCCGATTTCGAGCCCATTATTATGCACACGCTGGGGGACATGCTGGGGTCAACGGCGGGTACGTACATAACCCTTGCGGAACCCCCCCGCCAGTCACGCAACCATTATATATAGTCCAGCGCCCTCTCAATGACAGCTTGGTCAGAGGTGGGATGATGAGCTCGCAGGACTTACGAGAGCGTTCGCTAGCTTTGCTCATGGTGGCACTCATGGTCGTCGCCGCTTTCCCGGCGGTGATGGTGCTCGCCGTCGACTCGGGGGCGGGACCCGCATCATGGTCCGGTGCCGACGACGGACACATGTGGCCCATGTTCTCCAGGGGCGCTGACCACTCGGGTCTCGCCGACACCTTCGACAGGGGCCTGACCACGCCAGGCGTGAAGTGGGACAGGACCCAGACGGTCCAGGGCAGGTCCACCGCGATCGGCAACTTCACAGGCAACGTGAAGGCCACCAACTCCAGCCACCAGTGGGACGACCAGCTGCACCTGGCCGTCTACTCCACCGCGAACCAGGTGCGCATGGTCAGGGCCAACGGCCAGGACGTGTGGGTGCTGAACATCACCGGCACCTTCTCCGCCGCCCCCGCCCTGGGCGACGTGGACGGCGACGGCCGCACCGACGTGATGGTCGCAACGCGGACGGGGGTGCTCTACGCCTACGAGCCCGTCATCCGGTGGAACGGCACCCGGTTCACCTGGTGGGGGAACAACACCCAGCTGGAGCAGCTGTGGAACACCACCGGACAGACCATCGGTGGGGTCACCGCCTCCTCCCTCGTCCTCGACGACCTCAACAACAACGGCACCGACGAGCTGCTGGTCGGGACCAGCCAGGGCGTCTTCTGCATGAACGCCCGGTACGGCAACGAGGTGTGGAACTTCTCGGTGTCGGGCGCCTCCATCTCCACCCCGGCCGTTTACAAGCTGGGCACCGCGAGGAACGTGGTCGCAACATCCTTCAACGCGACACCGGCGCCGGACCAGCTGCACGTGTACACTCTCCGTGGCGGGAACGGGGCCCTCATCAAGCAGGTGACGATGGAGCTGACCACTGCCGCAGGCACCTTCCTCCCCCCTTCCCTGCCCTTCTTCCCCTCGCCGGTCACCGCCGACCTGGACGGCTCGGACGACGGGGACGAGATCATCATCCTACAGCCGTACTCAGGCTCCACCGGCCGCATCATCGTCTTCGAGGACGGGGACCTCTCCTGGGGCTCCACCGCTTACAACAGGAGCCTGGGCGGCAGCGGTGACCTATTCCACATCGCCCACGCCACCCCCGCGGTGGCGGACCTGGAGGGGGACGGCACCAAGGACGTGGTGGTCGCCAGCTGGAGGACCTACCAGCTCCCCTTGGGCGCCAACACCTACACCAACGTGTCGGTGTTCAAGGGCATCGCGGGCACCCGGGGTTGGGGGACTAACATCGACGAGACCATCGGTCTGGACCTGGAGTGGGCCATGTCCTCCCCCGTGCTCATGGACGCCGACGAGGACGACGTCCTCGACGTTCTGCTCATGCAGTACAACGGACGCATGAACGCCCTCTCGGGGAAGAACGGCACCCTCCTTTGGGACCTGACCACCCGGGGCTACCCCGCGTCCCAGGTGTCCACATCCCCCGCGGTGGGCGACCTGGATCTGGACGGCTTCCCCGAGGTGGTGGTGAACGCCCAGGCCCTCTCGTTCCTCCTACCCGACCTGGAGGTGACCACCGAGGACATCACCCTCACCGACCCGACCCCCGAGGAGGGTGAGAACGTGGGCATCGACGTGCTGGTCCACAACCGGGGCAACGCCGACGCCGAGGACGTGCTCGTCTCCGTCTGGGACGGTGACATGATGGTGGGCAACGCCACCATCGACACCATCGTGGCAGGCTCCTCCTACTCCGCCCGGGTGCAGCACGCCTTCTACGGACGCGTGGAGCACACCCTAACCGTCGAGGTCGACCCCGAGGACGACATCCAGGAGCTCCGCAAGGACAACAACGTGGCCACGAAGGACGTGACCATCATCTCCCGCTACGGGGTGGCCCTGGAGTGCCCGGCCAACGAGACCTTCGTCAACCCGGGTACGACCTGGCACTTCTTCTGCGAGGCGCGGAACGTGGGCCAGAACGCCAACCGGATCCGCATCACCACCAGCGCCGCGCCCAGCGGCTGGACGGTGTCGGCGACGCCATCCAACTTCCTCCTCGGCCCGGCTGGCTCCCCCTCCGACTCGATCACGGTGGATGTGGAGGTGAAGGTGGACCCGGCCGCCCAGGCGGGTCCCAATCCCATCACGGTCACGGCCACCTCCCAGAACGAGAGCCGCAACAACGACTCGGTGGTGCTCACCACCATCGTCCGCGGGACCCACGGCATCTACGTGAGCCCCGCCGAGAGCAGGGGCTCGGTGGCCCCAGGGGACGCGGTGGTGTACAAGTTCAACGCCACCAACATCGGCAACTCCGTGGACAGCTTCACCGTTGAGGCGGTCATCCCCGACCCGGACCCGGGCTGGGGTGTTAACGTCTTCCCCACCCAGATAAACGCCCTCGCCCCGGAGGGTTCAACGGAGATAGTCATGTCCATATCGGCCCCCTATGAGGCCGTGGAAGGCGAGTCGTACACGGTGTTCCTCCGGGTCGAATCTCTAGCCGAGCCCACCAGCTATGACGAGTCCAGGACGGTGACCTCCGTCGTCATCCCCGACATCGCGGTGCTGGGCATCAAGTACCTGCGGGCCGACGGCTCCGAGGTCGACGGCACCACCAAGCGCCTGGTGGTCGACGAGGCATCCTCCATCGTGGCCCGGGTGACCAACCTGCGTCGCAACACCGTCATCAGCGACCTTCGCGTCCGCTTCACCGTGGACGGCGTCGCCAACGACCTGCTGGTCCAGGACATCCCGGCGGACGGGGTGACGGAGATCCCCTACGAGCACACCTTCACATCCCTGGGCGTCCACTCCATCCAGGTCACCGCGGACCCCTTCGAGCGGATCTCGGACGCCGACCGGTCCAACAACGTGGCCTTCGGGACGGTCTCTGTGAAGTCCCGTACCCCCGTGGGCTCGTACGAGCTCACCGGCACGGTGTACCTCTCCGACGGGGTCACGCCCGCGTCGGAGGCCCTCGTGCGTGTGACGGTGGTGCCATCCAGCTACTCATTCACGGTGACGGCGGACGGCGTGGGCGCCTACAGCGCCAGCCTGGCCGACACCCGGTACTCCGACGGGGACGAGGTGACGGTGAACGCCACCGACGGCCGGGACTTCGCCGAGGAGTCGGTCCTGGTCTACTCGGAGGACGGCGGCTCCACCCTGGACCTGGTCCTTTCGGAGGGCGTGCACTACAACGTGGAGCTGGAGGCCGAGGACGAGGAGCCCGATGTGGACAACGGCGAGATGGCCTCCGTGAACCTAACGCTGAGCGCCACCGGCACCCGGGACGTGACGGTGGACCTGTCGGTGTCCGCCGACGGCTGGTCCCCGACCCTGCGGTTCCAGAACGGCACGCCGGCCACCCCCGTCGACCTGCCCGTGGACGGCCAGATCGACCTGGTGCTCGAGTTCACGGTGCCTATCGATGCGGAGGGCGGTTCCCAGATGGTGTTCTCCGTCGAGGCCGTGCCGAGGGAGGACCCGGACGCCGGGCACCTTCTGAACGTCACGGCCACCGTCAGGACCGTCCTGGGCTTCACCATCTCGGTGCTCACGTCGCCGCCGGCGGACGCCCATCCCGGGGAGCGGAGGTTGCACAACATCTCCCTCGTCAGCACGGGCAACGTGGCCGACACCGTGGACCTCTCCTACGATACCAACTTCCTAACTTGGAACGTGACCTTCGACGTCCCCGTGGTGCCGCTCCCCGCCTTCGGCCAGGTGAAGGTGATGGTGACCATGGACGTGCCCACGTACGTACAGTCGGGGGAGTACGTCATCGCGATAACCGGGATCTCCCGCACCAACGACACCGTCATCGCCAACACCCACATCACCGAGGTGGTGGAGGACCTGGAGTACGGCGTCTCGGTGACCGTCAACCAGCCCTCCGCTAACGGCAAGCCAGGGGACACCGTTTGGTGGCAGCTCCAGGTGGGCAACCTGGGCAACGTGGAGGACACCTACATCTTCACCGTGTTCGGCGTCGGGCAGGGCTGGGAGTTCCGGTTCAAGGTGGGCGCCGCGTCGGTGACCGAGCTGGTGCTGGAGCCCGGGGAGTCGGAGGCGGTGGTGATGGAGCTGGACATCCCGGAGGAGTTCCCCACCGACCCGGCCAGGGACATCGAGATAACGGTGAAGGTCAGCTCCCTCTCCGAGGCGACGGCGGTCAACAACACGGTGCTGGACCTGACCCTCCAGGGCATACTCGACCTTACGCTGGACGTGACCGTCAGCACCAACGACCCCGTGGTGGGCAAGCGGGTGGTCTTCACCGTCAGCGTGCAGAACCTGGGACCAGACGATGCCGACGGGGTCAATGTCTTCGCCTACTTCGGGACCGACAAGGAGCGGAAGACGGTGGGGTCCATCGCCGCCGACAGCACCAAGGACGTGGAGATCGAGTGGCAGCCCTTCGACGCGGGCCCGGTAACGGTGCGCATCTTGGTCAACCCCCAGGACGAGGAAGGGGCCATCTGGGAGATAACCTACGACAACAACGAGTGGGTCAAGCCCATGAAGGTCTCCAAGGTGGAGGACCGGTCCATCTACGAGGACCCGTACCTCTGGCTGTTCATCATCGTCGTGATTGTGATCGTGCTCCTGGCAGCCCTCGCGGTCCGAGGCCGCGGCGAGGAGGAGGCCGTAGAGGTCGTCGAGGAGGGCGAGGAAGAGGAGTACGAGGACGAGCCGTCCGAGACCTCGTCCGAGTACAGCACGGAAGAGGAGGAGGAGGCGGAGGAGGAGCCCGACAGGTCCGCCTTCACCGTGGGAAGGATGTGATGCAGGCGCCGTCCGTTGATGGCGAAGCGCCTACCAACCCCGCTCCTGGAGCCTCTCGTTCGCCGGGATGTCCGATATCTCGATGCCGGGCATCGCGTCGCCCAGGCCTCTCGACACATCAGCGATGACCCTGGGGTCGTCGAAGTGGGTCACGGCCTCCACGATGGCCCGGGCCCTCGGCTCCGGGTCGGCGGACTTGAATATGCCCGAGCCCACGAACACGCCGTCAACTCCCAGCTGCATCATCATGGCGGCGTCGGCGGGAGTGGCGATGCCGCCGGCGGCGAAGTTGACCACTGGCAGGCGCTGGAGGTCGGCGATCTCCTTGACCACCGGGTAGGGGGCCCGGATGTCCTCGGCGGTGGTGAGGATGGTGTGCTCGTCGGCGTCCTTGAGGGACCTGATCACCTCGTCGATGACCCGGTAGTGGCGGACGGCCTCGATCACGTTACCTGTGCCCGCCTCGCCCTTGGTGCGGATCATCGCGGCACCCTCGT
>JABAHP010006690.1_pt3 | contig 18979 bp, 17 predicted proteins | sample 7062081 | NCBI WGS metagenome assembly JABAHP01 (sample SAMN14534357, study PRJNA622989) | marine sediment metagenome | biome: marine biome [ENVO:00000428]; feature: marine pelagic biome [ENVO:01000023]; material: deep marine sediment [ENVO:00002113] | place: India: Gulf of Kutch | collected...
TGTTGCGTCCACTGATCTGCGCCAACCCTGTTATGCCAGGGCGCACTCGATGGCGTAGCTCCTGATCAGGATCCAGCTTCTCTGCGATCTCGGGAACCATAGCCCGAGGACCTACTAGCGATTCATCTCCGGCCAGAACATTCCAGAGCTGAGGCGCCTCGTCTAGGCTGTATCGACGTAGGAATCTACCCAGGCGCGTGATCCGGGGATCGTCCCGCTCGAAGTAGAGTCCCGCCCCGATCTCCTGTGCGCCTACCACCATGGTGCGAAACTTGTACAGCCGGAAACNNCCCGCCAACCCTAGTCTGGGTGAAAAGCGGCGGCCAGCCCGACTCGATCACGATCAGCAAGCCCAGCAGCAAGAAAAATGGTGCAAGCACAAGCAGTCCAACCACGGCGGCTGCTACATCCATCACGCGCTTGACCTGCCAGGTGAACCCGGTCGGTGCAGCCGGTTGCTGTCCTCCTATCAAATCTGGCATAGCGCTTCCAGAATCCAATCCATCTGTCCGAGCCCGTATCGCTGGTCAATCGGTATAGTCAGCTCCTCTTCAGCGAGTGCAGCCGTTCCCGGAAAATCCTGCGCCGGTACTTGGGCAGGGCGCACCCAGTGGATTGGAGGGAATATCGCCCTTGAGATCAGGTGGCGTCGCAGTTCCTCCCGGTCGGCAGTACGAACAGGAAAGCCTATAGGGCAAACCGAATCGGGCAGCTCCCTGTACAGCGGCCTGATCTCCGGGGTTGCCCAGTTTTCCAGGAGGTACCGAAAGTTGGTGCGTCTACTGCGCCATATCTCTGCCCACTTCCAGTGATGCCAGAGAAACTGGGAAACTGGTGATGCCTTGCGTACGCGTATGCGCCGGTCGAGAAGAGCATCTGCCTTGCGCAAAGGACGTAGAGAGTGGCGGCGCAGGCTCTCCACCGGCAGCGCAAAGTACAGCGCCCGCAGCAACAGACCGACAAGACGCCACAATGCGAAGTGGTGATCGTACGACCTATCCGTGAGACGAGGTAGCGATTCGGACGGCAACAGCTTGTCCGGCCAAGCCACCAACCCAATGTCGGGAAAGGCGCCCCACTTGCGAGGGCTGTATAGAGCAATGGACTGGTCAGAAAGCAACAGCCCTGCCCGCAGATCGGTGCCGAGCATATGCGTCCTATCGTCAATCACCGTCACACGCGGCCGCTCTTCTCCTAGCACAGGCGCAGGGCTCTCGGGCTGGCCGAAGCCAAAGTAGTGCATCCACAACACGACCAGGGTAGAATCATCAACCCGATTAGCGACCGCACGGGGCCTGATCGACAGATCGTCTGCAACGGGATAAAAGTCGACCCGCACTCCATGTTCCAGGAAGGGTTGGATCATGGAGTGACAGAGGTAAGCCGGTAGCAAGGCCCTATCCCTGCCATCCCCTGCTGTCTGGCGCAGATGCCTGATGGCGAGGCCAATGGCAGCCCGGCCATTCGCTACATACGACACTCGGTCGGGAGTCAAGTCAGGTACGCACCGGCTGAAGGAATACCGGTATCCCCCTGCCCTGGACAGCCCGAATTCACTCCCAATGCCAGGGTCAGACGCTTTCATCAGGCAAACTCCGAAGCCAGCAGCCCCATCACAACGGTATCCCGGTATGCTCCTCCTCGAAAAACATCCTGGCGGAGCCGGCCCTCCTCTTGGAACCCGATCCTCCGATAGAGGCGAATCGCTCGCTCGTGATGAGCCAGCACCCTTAGAAAGATACGATGGAGATTGAGTTCGTGAAATGCATACGCCAGCAGAGCCGTGCTCGCGTCCAGACCATATCCTTTCCCCCAAGCAGCCTTGTCGCCAATCAGGATGCCATACTCGGCCTTCCGATCCTTCCAGTCGATGTCGTACAGGCCGATGTTGCCGATGTAGCGACCGTCAGCCAAGACCTCTATCGCCAACCTCTGAGTGGATCTAGAGTGGCGAGCAGTTTCGAACCACTCCTGCTCAGCTTCCAACGAAACAGGGAAAGACCATCCTCCAAGGAGAGCCTTGACTTCCGGATCATTGCGCCACTCGACCAGCATCGGCAGATCAGCCGTCGTCAGAGCTCGCAGGCGCGTCAGTTCCCCGTAGATCATTGCATATCCCTCGCAGTCCCCGCCCGGATAGGCTGAGACCGTCTGCTGGCCTATGATATCGCCCGAGCCAGCGCTGCCCGAAGCCGCTCTCGAACTGCCTGGAGGCTGTACTCTTCGACCGCCGTGTTTCGCGCCCGCATTCGATACTCCGCCAGAAGACCCTCATTCGATGCCATCCGAGTAACAGCACTTGCTACGGCTGGCGCATCACCCTGGGCACAAACGGATCCCAGCCTCCGAGTTCTAACCAGTTCTGCAAGGTCACTCTCGCCATCAGTGCAGGCCACCACAGCACAACCTGTGGCCAAGAAAGAGTAGACCCTACTCGGCAGCGAAAGGTGCTCCGAACCTGTAGATTGGGTCACGACGGCGATGTCTCCAGCGGCCAGGGAATAAGGCAGCATTTCCCAGGGTTGTCGCGGCAGCAGCTTTACGTTGGACAGGCCCGATGCGACCACCTGTCCCTCGATCTGTTCTCGTCCCAAGCCATCACCGATCAGCAAGAACGAGATGCGCGGATCTCCCTGCAGCATGCCAGCAGATTCAATAAGCGTGTCTAACCCATGTGTGATCCCCATATTTCCAGAATAGAGCACGGTGACCTTGTCTACCTGGTCGTGCTCTATGGCGAATGGGTTCTCGGTCTTGGCTATGGGACGTAACAGACTGGTATCCGCCCAGTTTGGGATCACGTCAATCTTGAGTTCAGTAGCGTGGAACCCCACCTGCCTCTCCAGCGCCTCGCGCATGCGCTCACCGAGCGTAATGACCACCTTCGCCTCAAGCATAGCCCGGGAGTTCATTCGGTTCCAAAGCCGCGCGATAAGCCCGTTCCTGCGGATCCAGCCCATCTTGACCAGATGGTCGGGATAGATGTCCCACACGAGCAAACCATATGGATTGCCGCGCACCTTGTGAGCGATCCAGGCAATGTGCGGCAACAGTGGCGGGTTTGTCACCGCCAGCAAGAACGGCTGGCCTGGCAATCGCAACACGCGGGTGAAACTCGCCAGGGCAAAACTCAGCCAGGACCAGAGACGTCGGGGCAAGTTCCTACGATTATAAGCCGGTGCAGCCTGGGCGTCCAGCTTGCCGTTCCGGGTGGGAAAAGGCATGCCGGTGAATAGCAGGCACGATCCCAGCTCGGATGAGAGCTGTTCCAGCATCTGCTGAAAAGCAGGACTCTGCGATTGGTTCAACACAACCCAAGTGTACTGCTTACTTGCTTCAGCCATAGGTGTCACTGAACGGGCACGCCAAGTCTGCCAAGACCAGCACTGTGGAGAGCTAGCCCTTTGTCACCAAATGGTTGCCGATCGCCAAAGCATCCATCTTGGTGCGCAAATAGCACTCGATGGCCTCTTCCGGCGTGCAGACGATGGGCTCGTTCTCGTTGAAGGATGTGTTCAACACGACCGGCACGCCGGTCTGCCTCTCAAACTCTCTGATCAGTTGCCAGTACAATGGATTGGTATCCTGATGTACAGTCTGCAACCGCCCTGTACCATCCACGTGCGTCACGGCTGGGATCTCGCCTTGCTTCTCGGGCAGGACATTGTAGACCTTGATCATGAAAGGATCGGGATACGACTGGTCAAAGTAGTCCCCGGTAGCCTCTCCCAGGATCGATGGGGCAAAAGGCCGGAACGGTTCTCGGTACTTGATGCGCGCATTCAGAATGTCCTTCATGTCCTCTCGCCTGGGATCGGCGATGATGCTCCGGTTGCCCAGCGCTCGCGGCCCCCACTCCATGCGGCCCTGGAACCAGCCCGTCACTTTACCCTCAGCCACCAGCGCTGCTGTGCGGCGGGCCAGCTCGCCTTCATCAAGTTCCTCGTGCTGCAACCCGTAGGTCCCAAGCTTCTCGGCAATGCGGCCGTTCTCGAACCGCGGGCCGGTGTAGGCATGATCCAGCACAGCCGCGCGCGGCTGGCCAAGGACCTGATGGTAGACATAGTAACACACGCCCAGGGCTGTCCCGGCATCGCCGGCCGACGGGTGAATATAGATATCTTCGAAGTCAGTGTTGGGCAGTATCTTGCCGTTAAACGAGCTGTTCAGGGCCACTCCACCAGCCATGCAGAGAGCCATCTGACCGGTGGAACGCTGGAGCATCTGCACCAGGCTGAACTCCGCCTCCTCGAGCATGGCTTGAAGCGAAGCAGCAACGTTCTGCTGATGCCCGGTGATCTCCGCACGCGGCTCGCGGGGAGAACCGAAAAGCTTCACCAGCTTGTCGGTGTACAGCCGCCCGATCGTAGGAGCGCCGTCATCCCAGGTCATCGTGGCCCCTTCAGCGCCGTGGGCCAGATAGTCCAGGTCCAACTCAAAGGTACCATCCTGCTGCAGGCGCACTATGGTCCGCATCTCGTCAAGGTAGACCGGCTCCCCATAGGGCGCCAAGCCCATCACTTTGCCTTCATCGCCATACTTGGGAAAACCGAGCCACTGGGTGATCATCGTGTAGAAGTTGCCCAGCGAATGGGGAAAGCTGATGCTGCCTAGTACTTCCAGCCCATTCTCCCGGCCCACCCCCCACATGGTACTCACAAAGTCCCCCATCCCGTCCACTGACAAGATTGCGGCTTCCCGGTAGGGAGAAACAAAGAATGCACTGGCCATGTGCGCCCGGTGATGCTCTACGTTGTGAAAATCAGCCTTGAGAGAAGAAGCTTCAACGTCCAAAACCTCAGCCAGAACTTGCCTGAGATCCTGAACCCTCGTAGCATTGGCCAACCGGTCGCGAACCAGGCTGAAACTGGGGCGACTGGACAACACGTACAGGATTTTTTTGTACAAGTTGGCGCCTGGGTTTCGCGAGATGCCAATCTGATCCACCTCCTGGATAGCGATCCCGGCCTCGTCCAAGCAATACCGGATGGCCTCGACGGGAAAGCCAGCCCAGTACTTGACCCGCTTGAAACGCTCCTCCTCTGCGGCAGCCACCACCTGCCCGTCCCTGATCAAACATGCGGACGCGCCGCCATGGTACGCATTGATACCCAAAATGTACATTACTGGGCGTTCCTCCTCAATTCAAGTGTTTTCCGCCTATGCAGGCTTGCTAAGCAACGCTTCATACATCTGCTCGGTCTGTGTGAGAGGCTCATCCCAGGACAGCTCCTGGAGGACCTCGCCCCGCCGCCTGGTCACGCTATCCCGCGCCTCGTCGTCTTCCATCAGAGCCTGCATGCCCGCAGCAAGAGTGGACACCCCCACCGGCACCGCCAGGCCTGCCCGGCCATCAATCTGCGGCGCGATGCCGCACGTATCGGTCAGAAGGACCGGTACCCCTGCCGCCGCAGCCTCTGCTGCGGCGTTTCCATAGCTCTCCGAAAGGGAGGGCAAGACAAAGAGATCGGCAGCAGCCAGCGCAGAGAGCTTTTCCTCTCCGTACAAGGGGCCCGGGAGCAGAACTCGCCCGTCAAGGCCCAGCGCAGCGATCAGCTCTGTGAGGGCCTGGGCATAGTCCGGCTCCATTGCAGGGCCCACCAGTACGAGGCGCGTCCGCTCAAGCGACAGATCGTGAAACGCCTGGACCAACTGCTCAAGGTTCTTGATCGGGCTGATGCGACCCACGTAGAGGATCACCCTCTCGCCAGCAGAGATGCCCTGCGCGGCTCGAAATGGGTCTGCCGGTGGCAGATTCTCGAACGGCTCCAGATCGATTCCGTTTCGCCGCAACACAAGCCGCCCAGGCTCGGCTAGCTCGGCCAGTTCCTCCGCCTCGCCCGGTGAGGTGGCGACAACCCTGGCAGCCTGGCGGCCCATCCAGCGAGTGAAGGCCAGGTGATAGAGCCGTTTGGCCCCTAATCTGCGCAGTCGCGGAACGTACATGCCAAGTGGTTCGAGAACAAAGGGCCGTCCCGCCCGATGGGCGAAAGCGGCCGCAGCTGGGCACAACAGATTGTACAGACTGTAGCAATGCACCAAGTCCGACAGCCGTACCGCTGCCCCCAGCGTGTCTATCCCCAGCGGCACTTGCCACGTCCCCTTGCCCACCCAGGGCAAGTAGGACACTTGAATACCTTCATGCTGCACCACACGGGCTGAACGTCGGACGGAATGCAACGTGACAACCCGTACGTCATATCCCCGGCCTGCTAACCCCCGGCTCAAGGCGTGGATCTTTTGCGGCGGTCCTCCGTACTGGAGCTCTGGATAGTACCTGGACACTACCTGCAAGATCCGCATCAGCCAACGCCTACTGTCACGACAGCATCATCCTCCGGACAAGCGCGGCACACTGAGCGGACGTAGAGGCTATCCGCAACAAGCGCGAGCGCCGGGAACCGTCCGTTTGTCTTTCGGAGCAACTCGGAACAGGACACGACAAGGCGGTACCGGGACGGCAATGGGGCCCTGTCGCCAGCCTGCGCCTTGAGGGAAAAGAAACCGTCCACGATGGGATAGGAATGCACACCCGCGCACACCAGACGGTCAGCACGCTGCGGCACGTCAGCGTTATCACTTGGGCATACAAGATGCTCGACAAGCCAGGCATCCATTGCTTCTTGCTCCGGCCACCGAGCCAGCGCCAGGCTGGCTGGGTTGGCCCGTGCCTAACCCCCTAGCTCCGCCAGGTAGGCCACCAGCGAGGTCCTGAAACCACCTGGACCAAACGCCCGGAGAACACGCTCCCGTCCATTTCCGCCCATCCGCCCGCGCAGGCTCTCATCAGATAACAGCCGCGTTGAAGCAGCCACAATCGATTCCACAGACGTGGGATCAACCAGAATGCCTGTCTCTCCATCCACTACCACTTCTGGCGATGCATCCATGTTGCCGGCAATCACCGGAAGGCCATGCACCATTGCCTCCAAAAAGACAAACCCGAATCCCTCGGCGCGGCTGGGCATAATGAAAAGCGTCGCCTCCGAATACCAGTGCCGAAGCTCCTCCTCCGAGACAAGGCCGTGAAAATGGACTGCTCCTGCCACACCCAGTTGCTGCGCCAACTCCTCCAGAGCCGGACGCCAGGTACCGTCGCCTACGACATGATACACTAGATCCGGGAAACGCGAGAGTAGGGCAGGCATGGCCCGGATGACCAGGTCTTGCCCCTTGTACTGCTCGGCCTGACTGACGCGGCCCACGGTCAACATCGACGGACCTGGCTCGATGCCGGTAGCCTGGAACGGCTGTAGGAATCTGGGATCGATGCAATTGTGCAGGATTCGCAGCTTCTGTTTCGGCGCGCGGTTGACCTCGGCTGCTCGCCGAGCTGTGAACCCGCTGATAGAGATGATTAGATCGGACCGCTGCAATGCCCAGCGGCGCCATGGCGATAATGGCTGGAAGACATCGATCCCGTAGATAAAGGTGACCAGCCGAGCGCCGACGAGCCTTGCCAGCAGCCAGCCCATAGGCGCAAAGTTGGCATGTCCCGCCAGGAGGAACGCAGGCCGCTCTCGGAACGCTGCTGCCAGGGACCGCTGCATAAATGCCCGCACACTTCCATCGCAGGGCCGGTAGGTCATGCCTGGCTCTGGTTCACCAGCGCCGGATTCCAGCGGATCGACACGAGCGACGACAATCAAAGGCATGCCCTCGTCCAGCAGGGCGCGGCAGACCATCCGTCCATAGCGCGCGATGCCACTTGCCGGATTCATCAGATCGGGAACTAGGTACAGGACTGGCAGGGTCATGGATGGCGCCACTCGGTCGCTCTACTGGAGAGCGGCTGCTTGCTCCGAGCCTGGTTGGGTTTCATGCGCGGGCTCTTTGCGGTCTGATCGAAAGCCGTAGGCGAACGGCCTGAGGATCAAGGCGCTTGCCAAGATCTGTTGTGCGAGCGCGCCAAAGAGCACGGTAGCCGAAGTACCGATTCCATTGAGAAAGAAGGCCATCACCACCAAGTAGATGGCCCTGCCTCCTTCGCTGCGCCGGCCATTCAGCGCCGCATCCAGCAACGCAAAGATGAGCCCCTGCAACGCCATGACTAGTCCGATTCCAAGGACCCCGAAATTCGCATATGCCTCTGGCAGTTGGCCCATTGCCACAGTGACCGGTTGTGACTCGTACTTGAAGCCATAGTCAACGTCCAACCGGTCCACTGCCTCTGACGCTGAGGGTTTGTCTGACCACAACAACCTTGGGATCCAAGCATACAGGAAGTAAAGGTAGGTCTCTCCGCCATAGTAGGGAACGAATGCTGGCGTCATGTCCCGAACGTACGCGAACTTGTGTACCAGGTCAAAGCGGGCGAGGGCTTGCCGGAGTGTAAGCTCCCACGCCTCCTCTTGGCTGGCTGCGGACAACTCGTCCTCAACTGCCAGCGCCCAGACTGCCAAACGCTGGCTTACGCCGTACTCCTCACCACTAAACCAGACCTGCTGGCGATACTCGAACTTGGCAGGATTCAGCACCATATAGAGGACGAATCCGACAAGGATCGCGAACCACGGCAACCTGCGGGTGGCATGCCAGCGCACAGCCAGTACCAGGACCAAGGGCATCAGTGTATGCTCCAGCATGCCGGTCAGCAGCCCTACCAGAAACCCGAAGGCAACCGCGGCAAACAGCCCGATCCTGGCCAACGGGCTCTGCTCTTCGCCCCCATAGACAGCATAGGCCAACAGCACAATGGCCACATTGAACTGGCTGGTGATCAGCCGGATAATGGCCCCAAACCCTGGGCTTGTCAGGAACCCCCCGCCCAACACCTGGAGCAACGTGAGAAGCCCCCCACCTGCCAGGGCGCCCCATAGGTACAGTGAGCGACGTTCGCGGATGAGAGGAAGATCCAGGGTCGGCAGGCTGCGTACCATCGGGCTCCGCCGGACCAGATAGTACGCCGCAACCATGGCTATGACACCAAACTCGACATAGAGCAGGACCTGAGAGACTGTGCTCCAGCGTATCGGGACCTGCGCGTTGTAGATTATCAGGGAGTTAGGCTGGGTGTAGACGGGCATGCTGAACTGCAGGGCGTACGAAACGCAGATCAGCTCGAACATCGGCAGGCCCTGCCCTCCTCGCCGGTACCAAAGGGCAAGTGGCACGAAACAAGTCGCTGCGACCAGTATAGCCAGCAGGTGGACGTTCCACGGCACAGGCTCGGCCTGCCAGAATGTGAACAGCAGCGCGTACCCAAGCACAGACAGGCTATAAAAGACGATGACGCGTCGCCGCACAGGATGCACCTGTACAGCCCGTTCGCGCCTGACCTCAAAAGCAGCCGCTACATCGCGAGTGTCGGACGTCACACCCTATCCCCTTCCATATGGTAACTGCGGGGTCCACCGTTGCTCATCATCGGGCTGCATTCATCGCCTGAGTAGGCCCAGCCCAGCCAAAGCGACCTCGAGCCTTGCTCTGTACGAGTATCCGGAATCCATACATCGCTGATAGCCCTTAAGCGCTACTCTCTCACGCAACGCTTCGTGTGCGAGGTAAAAGCGCACCTTGTCCAAGAATTCCTCTTCAGAGGAGAAAAAGTCTGCCTCCTGGCCTTCCTTGAAGAACATCTGATGCTCATCGGTCCGGTCGGCGAGCATCAGGCTAGCACAGGCTGGGATCTCGAAGGAGCGCGTCGTGTGTTGGTCCGGGCAAATCCGGCGTAGAAACCCCACACTGATCCGGGCTCCCGAGAGCGCCCAGGCATACACGTCGCCATACACCTCTGAACCTTGCAGCCGTGCGGCCAGCTTTGAAATGCGGCGGATCTCGAAAGGCTCCTCCCCGGCCAACATACGCAGGCGATAGGCTCGTCTCGGGGTCCACTGCCCATCCCGGACATGATCCCAACCGTACCCCCAGATCTTCAAATCGCAATCCACCTGGTCCGCGAGTGCACCCAACATCCTCTGGCGTCGCGGATCCCAACCTCCCACAAAGCAAACATCGCTGCTGAACTGAGCACGCAGTCTTTGGTCTGCAGGTACAAGCGGGCGATGGATCGCCTCGGCGTAGCCAAGCGGCACGTAGAAGACACGCTGGCACAGGCGCTCGTACTCGGCCATCTCGTACTGCTTGCAGCAGATCACATAGTCAAAGATAGGCAGGCAGGCATCCATGAGACGCGTGCGTTTCCAGGCCAGTGTAAAGTAGGGGTCTGGGGTAAAGTGCAGGGTACGTATACCCCAACTTTGCAGTTGGCGTAAAGTGTCCGGCTTCAGGTACTCTTGCTTCTCTCCCCAGAACAGATAGGGCTTGTGCTCCTGAGCCAGGGCCAGCACAGCCTGGTTGAGATGAGAAACAGTGGGGCCCAGGTTGAGCTTCTGCTCGATGCGCCGGCGTGCCCATGGGAGCGCATTCCATCCGGCTTGGGAGTCAAAAGGGATCACGGTGTGTCCCAGCTCCTCCAGTACCGCAAGGCGCATGCGCGACGTCTGGCCCTCCGCCAATTGGCCGGCGAAAAGGATCTTCATCACCGGTCTACCGCATCCTGCCAGACGGCGAGCATCTGCTGACCATATTCCTCCGGATCACAGTTCTTCAGCAGCCACTGCCTGCCGCGCTCTACCATCCGTTTCCTGTCAGAAGGAGTCAGTGACAGTACGCGCTCCAGGGTCTGAGCCAGACTTGCTCCATTCTGCTCATCATACAGCAACCCCGCCCCGCTAGCCTGGATGACCTCAGCCGGGCCACCGGATCCAGCCCAGGCCACGGGGATGGTGCCTGCATCCCACGCCTCAAAGATCACGCGCCCCAAAGGCTCCGTATGCGAGGGACAGATCAGCGCTGCCGTCGGCGCAATGCGCCGTGGGATCTTTTCCTGAAAACCCTGCCAACTGACCTGGTCGGCAATCCCTAACTTGGCTGCCAGCTCTGCCAAATCGAGGCTGAAGCGGTCACCAGACTCACCAGCGCCGAAAAAGAGCCCGTGTACCGGCCTGCCCTTGCGCTTCAGGTGACCGATGGCGCGCAATGCGACATCCTGGCCCTTAATCCGTGTCAATCTGCCAACACAACTGAACACTGGCTCTGGAGTGGAGGTTCCGTGTGTGGAGCTATCCATCCATGGTCTTTGAGGAAGATAGGGATCGTACAGAACAACGAGCCTTCGCTGGGAATCCAGACTCCGGACCTCGAACAGGCTTTGAATGAAGTAGCTGACACAAACCACGACCGGAAGTTCTCTTGCACCAGCCTCCAGCGACTGCACATAGCTGGCATCCTCCGCCAAGCGCACGTGGGCCATCACGGGAATCCGCAGCATGCGCCCAACCAGCAACGCAATCCTGGTCGCTCCGGCTTGGTTCACATAGAGAAGACATGGACGAAAGCGCAGCGCAGCGACCAGCAGACGCGCGGCCGCGCACAGGCGGATGAATCTGTGCTTGCGATGCAGGTTTGATATGAAGTCCGGGTACACCGCAACCGGAAGTTGCTCCAACCTGTCAACAATGGGCGTGTTGGGAGGACAGCATACCCCGATCTTCCAGGGCGATTCTGGGATCGAACCCAAAAAGTCAAGGAGGACCCGCTCTGAGCCCCAGAGATTGCCCGCAGGCTCCAGGACAAGAGCACGCAGTTCACTCATACCACCCCGGCAAATGAAGATGCTACCGTGTTGAGGACCTTTTCAAACTGCACTTCGTAATTGTATTCATCAAGATGCAGCCTGCGACCCTGCTCCCCCATCTTGCGCCTCAAAGTCTCGTTGCCCAGCAGATACGCCACCCGACGGCCGATCTCTTCGGGGTTCTCAGGATCAACACACAGGCCGACGCCATTCGCCTCGATCAGCTCGTACATGCCGGGTCCGTGGTTGCTGATCTGTGGGATGCCACAGGCCATGAACTCATACCGTTTGTTCGATGTGCCAGCCGTGTGCGCAAAGTTGAAGCTATGGGGTCTGGCCATAGTGAGGCCCAGGTCAGCATCCACGGTATAGCCAAACAGATCAGAATACGGCACCCGGGGCAATAACACAACCCGCTCCAGCATACCCACGTCACGAGCGATGCCAAGCAGGCTGCGCTCGCATGCCGCCTTGACAGGACCCAGGAACACCAACTGGGACTCTGATGGCCACCAAGGCATGGACTCTACGATCCTGTCAGCGTAGTAGCTCTGTGAAACCGCCCCCTGGAAGAGAACCGTGTACTTGCCCCGCTTTCCGTCAAGGGCTTTGCGCAATCTGCCAGCGGGCAGTTGGGTCAGTCTCCGCGGGCAATTGCGCACTACCAGGGAAGGTCCCGTCAGACCATCCTCCTTCTCCAGAGCCTCCGCACGATGTCTATCCGGCATAACGATGAGGTCTGCCGATCTCGCATACCTGCGGGCGATCCTGTGTTGTGCATCGACCTTGCGACCTTCGTTGCTGGGAACCTCGGGATACTCGTGAAAGTGACACACCGTGAAGCCACGAAAACGTGCTGCTGCCATGGCGGCTATCGCTGGACTGTCGTACCCAATCAGAACGCTGGCACCAGTACTGGACTCGATTGCGCGCGCCGCAACGAGGAATCGAACAATGTCAAGCAAGCGCCGAGCCGCGCTCTTTGGTACGCCCGTAGTCCCCTCGCCTGCACTCTCCAACGGCCTCGCGAGACTCACGTCCGAGTGCAGTGCCGTTGGCCGTGGTCCCTGTCCCCCGTCCAGGACGACCACCCGGAACCCGGCTTCGACAAGCAAGTTGGCCTGGTTGATCGTAGGCGGATAAAAGTCAATGGCGGCGCGCTGAATCAACGCGACATTGAAGGGATCGCCAGCGGGTGACATCACCCAGCCCCGCCACGGCGAGACAAGCGTCGCTTGTAGCTAGCCAGCCTGTCGGCAGCCTCAAATCCCAGCAGCCGCCAAGCAGCATTGTAGAAAGGCGATTCGTCCGGTTCAAAGCTCGGACACAGGGACAGCGCCCTTGCCAGCAGGTGTTGATACATCGCGCGGTCGGAATCGTACCAGCTTCGAGCAAGTCGAAAATACGAAGTCGCCAGCGCCCGGCGATAGCGTGGGAGAAGCCGGTCAGTCAGCTCCAACTGGCACTCGGCCTTCTCGAGAACGCGCTTGTGGTTCGTTTGCCAGCGGTTGAGATCTGAGGTCGATACCGTCACCTTGCCATATCGCCGGTACACAGACAAACATCCTGGTTGATAGCGGATGTCGGCCCCACTCAAGGCTATAGTCGTGAAAAAGTCACGATCCTGCCCTGCGCCGAGTGTCTCGTCCCAACCACCGGCGTCAACGACAGCTTGCCTCCGCACCAGCAAGGCATTGTTGGCTACCCACCATCCTGCGAGCAGCGACTCTAGCACGTCAGCCTGCTGCCCAGTGGCCTGCACATCACCCCAGTGACTGGAGCCATCAGGCTCGTGAAAGAGATGTCGCCAGTCACCGTAAACCGCATCAGCGCCAGATTCCTCGAGGAAGGCCACCTGTCGCCCTATCTTTTCCGGCAGCAAGTAATCATCTGCATCCAGGAACTGGATATACTCCCCCTGGGAGAGCGCAAGCCCCTGGTTTCGGGCACTGCTCCCGCCGCGATTGGGTCCGAACACCGCACAGATCTTGTCCCCGTACGAGCGGAGAATCTCTGCGCTCCCGTCGGTCGAACCATCGTCGATGACAACGATCTCAAGAGGCAAGTAGGTCTGGCCGAGACAGGAGTCGACAGCCTCGCTCACCCAGCGCTCGGCGTTGTAGCAGGGGATTACGACAGATACCAGCGGATCTACTGGCACGGAAAACCAACCCCTTCGTATTCACAAGTCAGACAAGATGGAAAACAGGTACAGCTCCCGAAAGCATCCGCTGCTGCCCTGAATCGCCACCAACCACACAGCAGCCGAATTGGCACCAGTAGCCGGATTCCACGACCCTACCATGGACTGAACTCGATCCGGCTGGCGCCCCCCGGGCACATAACTGTAGTTGTTGGGATCTTGAACCCCAAACCAGGTTCTCCCCAGGACCAAGGCACCGGCTCCGGAGAGAAACGCCCCTCCTCCCTGAATGTATACCACTTCCTCGTGCCCTAAGGGCACCGTACTGCCCTGCAGGCCAAACGATTTGCCAACCGGCCTAGCGTCAAGGCACAACCAAGCCTTTCCAGGGCTCATCTCCTCCCATGAAAGGGCCACCAACTCCGGACCATACACGAAAGCGTGCCAGCCTACCGGCCGCACCCCGTCCGGCACCCTGTCCCACGCAAACGCCCCGTTCGGCGCCTGGTTCAGCACCGTCCGCCGCACTCGCCGGTAGTCCACCTGATCTCCCTCTCCCTCCCGTACGTAAAAGTCCACCTCCATGAAGGGTCCTGTCTCCAGGTCCTGCACCTGGTAGTCAAAACCGATCAGGGCGCGCCCATCGCCCAGATCCAGTTCCAGGGGTAGTTCCGGAGCAGGCTCCTCACCTAGCGCCTCCGCGCCAGATGATTCCCGCCCGGATGCATCCTCGTAGAACGCCAGCCAGCGCTCAACCTGCTCGTTCTCCGGGTCAAGTTCGTGCCAGGCCCGCAAACCCTCCCGGCGAAGCTCGTCAAATCGGGGCAGGTGTCCCTGCGCTTCCTCTGGCGGCATCACCACCAATGCCCGGCGGTAGGCGTCCCATGCCTCAAGAAACCGCCCCCTCTGAACGAGACACTCCACCAGGCCCAGGCCCAGGTACGGGCCATGCAGTCCGTACGCAGCGTCCGCCCGCCGGTACAGCTCCCCTGCCTCGTCCAACTCCCCCTCGAACATCAGTTTCTGGGCGGCAAGGTAGAACACCGTGCCCCACCAGCGCTCGTGCCGGGGGGTGGCCTGCGGCTCGTATGACCGGGCAGCCTCTACCCAGTCCATCTCAAGCGCTGCACTGTAGGCGAGCGCATTGGGCTCATGATTGACCGCCTCCTGATCCTCCAGGCGCCGAAGCAGGCCCAGTGCCGCCACATAGTCCCCTCGCTCCAGGCTCGCCGAGGCGCTGAAATCCAGCGTTCGTTTGCCCTGGAGCACAGGATTGGGCTCTGCTCCCTGCCCAGTCGGGCACAGGCTCTGCCAGCCCGAGTCCCAGGCCACTTCATCAAGGCTCTGTCCGTGCCCAGGTAGGTCCGGGCCTCGCAGCGTCCGGACTCGCTGAATATTGGCCAGCAACTCCGAGTACACATTTGGTGCTAGCAGCACCAGCAGCAAACCCCCAAGCCCCGCCACAAACACGAGGCCAATGCGACGGTCCCGCCCCTTCTCGCCACCCATTGTCCTAGCGGAGCGCCCCTAGGGCGACCAATGCCCACAGCCGCGACCAATGCACCTTGCCCGCATCGTAATCCTTTAGGACCTGCTGGACGGCAGCCTGCTCCATCCAAACCTTACTCCTGAGCCTATCTACCATCGACCGGGCCTGGGCGCGCAAGGGCTCCTTTAGCCAGAGACCCAGCGGAAAGGTGAACCCCCGCTTTCCCCTGCGCTGTCGAACCACAGCCGGAAGCCGGTCTCCGGCAGCCCGCGCTAGCAGCGGCTTGGGACCCGGCACACCATTCGTCTTGTGGGCAGTAGGAAGGCGCAGCACCGCCTCCACCAGCTCCACGTCCAGCAAAGGAACCCGAACCTCAAGGCTATGGGACATGCTCATCACATCGGTGTCGCGCAGCAGTTGGTGATGCGTGTAGGTGCGCAACTCGGCCCTGCTGATCCACTCGAACGGCCGCGTACGAAACATTGCCGTCCCCCCGCTGCCATCCGCTCGCTCGGAAACATGTTGCACCGGATTGAACCCCTCCACACCTTCCCGCCAGACCGGCGGCGAAACCAGCGCCTTCACTTCCTCCGGCGAAAACAGACCCCGCCGAGTCAGATAGGCGCTCGCCGGACTGGCAGGCAGCGCCAGTGCATCGCGCACGCGCGCCCACCGTCGCCGCAGCGGCGCGGTGTCCAGGGCGGCGCGGGTCACAGCAGGGCCGCCAGGCACAGCCTGTACCAGGCGCAGAGCGCGCAGCATCTGTGGAACCTGCCTAAAGGTGTTGGGGTACCCTCCGAACAACTCGTCCCCGCCCAAACCCGAGAGAGCCACCGTCAGCCCTGCCTGCCTTGCCGTCTGCGAGACAAAGTAGGTGTTCACCCCATCAACGCTGGGCTGGTCGAGAGACTCCAGGATGTTGTCGAACTCCTGAGAGAGCTCATCGGCCGTCACCACCCGCTCGTAGTGCTCGGTCCCAACTGCATCGGCCACCGCCCGCGCATAGCGGGCTTCCGAGAATTCAGGCTCGGCAAACGCCATCGAACAGGTGCGAATGGGACCATCGGTGGCCTGCCGCATAAAGGCGACGACGCTGCTAGAGTCCAGCCCTCCGCTGAGAAAGGCTCCCAGCGGCACATCGCTCACCAGCCGGATGCGCACCGACTCTGCCAGTAGCGCGCTGGTCCTTTCCACCGCCTCGGCAGCGCCCACCCGCTCGCCTTCTCCCAGACTCAGATGCCAATAGGTCTCTTCCACTGCCTGGTCGGGGCGCGCCGCTGACACTCTCAAACTTGTGGCAGGGGGCAACGAGGACACGCCATGGTAGATTGTAAGGGGATTGGGAACGCTGCCCATCTGCAAGTAGCCAACGAGGCCGGCAGCACTGATCTCCGTGCTTGCCAGGCCAGATGCCAGCAGAGCCCTCAGCTCGGAGGCAAACAGAAAGGCTTCTGGGCACTGAGCGTAGTAGAGAGGCTTCACCCCCATATGATCGCGGGCGAGGAAAAGCTGGCGCCCCGTGGGGGGTCCAGGCGCCCACTTCCCGCCAGCGCCTGCCCGCTCATCCAGAATGGCAAACGCAAACATGCCACGCAGGCGATGGACTATATCGGCGCCCCACTCTTCGTAGCCGCGCAGCACAACTTCGGTATCACTGTGAGAACGGAACCGGTATTTCCCTTTCTCTAGCTCGGCTCGCAGTTCATCAGCGTTATAGATCTCGCCGTTGTAGGTTATCCAGACCGAGCGGTCCTCGTTGGCCATGGGCATGTGACCCGCTGGCGAGAGATCGCGGATCGCCAACCGCCGGCTGGCAAGCCCTATGCGGCCGTCATCGGTGAAAAAGATCCCCTCGTCGTCCGGGCCACGATGCACCATTGCCCCAGCCATTGCACCCAGCCGCTCGCGCAGATCTGGTAGGGAGCGATCGGGCTTTACGACGATTCCCGCAATTCCGCACATTTGATCACAGCCATCATGGCGCTTGCACCTCACACCATGCGCACAGGCTTTACCTCCTGCGGATCAGACAAACAGGGTCTCGTGCTCCACCACCCAGTCGAACAGACGGCGGACGCCTTCCTCCCGGCTCGTAGCCGGTTGCCATCCCAGCTCCCGCTCGGCCTTTCTAACATCGGCCACAAAGATATGCTGATCGCCAGGTCGCCAGTTGTAGTAGGTCACCGGTATCTCCCGTCCCAGAAGGCCCGCCAACATGGGTCCCAGCTCCTGCCAAACGGCTAGTGTGTTCCTCGGCCCGCCTCCCACGTTGTACACCTGCCCTGCAGCCACGTCGATCCGTTCGATAGCCACCTCGTACAGGTCCAACAGGTCATCTACCCAGAGCAGGTCGCGGACCTGTTTTCCATCCCCGTAGATGCTGATGGGCTGCCCGGTTACCGCTGCGATCAGGAGCCAGGCCACCCAACCCTGATCCTCTACACCGAACTGTCGTGGTCCGTAGATACATGATTGGCGGAACACGACCGTCGGCAAACCATAGATCCGTGCATAGTCTCGCACATATTGATCGCCAGCCCCTTTGGAGCAACCATAGGGGGAGTGAAAGTCCAGGGGAAAGGTCTCTGGGATGCCGTGGGGATAGTCCCGATAGCCATAGCGGGTCTCGCCCTCGACTACAGCCACATCCTCCATTCCGCCGTATACTTTGTTGGTGGAAGCGTAGAGCACGATGGGCCGGCGACCCGACAAACGCGCCGCTTCAAGCAGATTGAAGGTCCCCAGGGCGTTTGCCTCAAAGTCCTGGCGCGGATCCTGCACTGAGGTCGTCACCGCGACTTGGGAGGCTAGGTGATAGATTACGTCGGCGTGCTCCGCAGCTCGACACAGCGCGGCGGCATCCCTGACGTCGGCCTGAAGCAGCGTCCAGCGATCGCCGCACTCCTCATGCAGCCAGGCAACGTTCTTCCCCGCGCCCGGGCGCGACAGGTTGTCAAGAACGGTAACACTATGTCCCTGGCCAACCAGCCTGTGAGCCAGATTGCTTCCGATAAATCCTGCTCCACCAGTAATCAGTGCATCCAATTCCCTATATCCCCCTATCTTGCTGTATCTATGATCTATTGTGTGTAACTAGCCAAATCATACGATAACAGCGCCCAGAACCGGGCAAGCTCCGCCGATCTGGCACACCACCTGTGCCAGACTGGGGAACCTCTCCCGGCGCCGGGAATGTAGTACAAGCGAGCCCCGAGTTCTGTACGTGCGAGTCCTCAGCGCCGCTTCCGCCTGGCCCCTCTCTCAGAGAGACTTGATCTCGGAGAAATCGATCTCAACCGGCGTCATGCGCCCCACCACGTCCAGCAAGATGCGCACGCGGTTCGCGGGTGACATGGGTTTGTCAAAGACGGCCTCCAGATCCTGGAGCGGCCCGGATACGATTCGGACCCGGTCACCGTGCTTCAGATTGCCGTAGCCTACTTCCTCTATAGCATCCAACCGCTGGCGAACCATCTCCACGATCTCGTCATCCACGATCGCGGGCTGCCCTCCCGTCCCGACGATGCGCCGGATGCCCGGCATCCAGTCTATGGTCGACCGGGGCACAACGCTGAGATCCATGCGGGCAAACAGATAGCAGGGAAAGTACACAACTCTGTCCGGCCGGTCGCGACGCCGCACTTTGCGCTGCACTGTGGGCAGGTATGTCTCAATGCCTTGCCCTCGCAACGTAGCATCAACCTGACGCTCTTTCTTCGGTTTGGTGTAAAGCGCGTACCAATGCATCATCTCGAGCCAATCCTATCCA
>JABAHP010005153.1_pt1 | contig 18956 bp, 14 predicted proteins | sample 7062081 | NCBI WGS metagenome assembly JABAHP01 (sample SAMN14534357, study PRJNA622989) | marine sediment metagenome | biome: marine biome [ENVO:00000428]; feature: marine pelagic biome [ENVO:01000023]; material: deep marine sediment [ENVO:00002113] | place: India: Gulf of Kutch | collected...
TCCCAGCTGGGGTCCACCTGGCCGCCCAGCAGCTCGACCAACGTGGCGGCCCAGTCATACTGGTAGTGCAGTGCCCGATCCACGCGCGGCTGGTTGGTCAGCCCCGGCCAACGCACGATCAACGGCACACGGCAGGTGGGCTGATCGGCAGTCTGGTGGTCACCCCATACGTTTAGTTCGCCTTGGTTTTCGCCGTGGTCGGCGCTGACCATGATGACGGTGTCGTCGAGGACGCCGGCATCGGCCAGCGCGTTCAGCAGCCGGCCCACGTGCCCGTCCGCGTAGGCGATGCCCACGTCGTAGCCGTCGATCCAGCGCTTCACGGCCTCCATCGAGTCGAGCTGTGCGGGTACGCGCGGGTAGCGCAGGTGCGTGGTCTCACCGCCCCAGCCGTGGGGCTCCTGCGGGCTGTGGGGACCGAAGCCGTCCCAGCCGCGCTGCCGGACTTCCTCCGTCAGCCAGGCGGGCAACGGGTCGCTCTCAAAGGGATTGCCAAACTCCTTGGGCGTGCGGTAGGGGGTGTGGGGGTCCCAGTAGTTGACGTGCAGGAACCAGCCGTCGCTGCGCCCGTTGCGCCGTATCCAGTCCAGGGCGATGGGGGTGACGTCGTCGGCGATCTCCATCCCTCCCTTGCCCGGGTTGTAGACCTCGCTGTAACCAGCGTACCAGTGCCAGGCCGCGTGCCGCTCGCCAAAGGGGCTGACGGCGACGGTCCTGAAGCCCAGGCGGCGCAGCGCGCTCATCCAACTGGTGGCGTAGAAGCGATCGCGAAAGCCGCGCGTGGGCCCCTCGATGAACGGGTCGGCTGCCGTGCCGCCGTGGCCCACGACGCCGGTGTGGAAGCCACAGCGGCCGCTCCACAGCGCGGTGCGCGAGGGCAGGCACGGGGCATCGCTGTTGTAGCAGTTCTCGAAGCGTACCGCCCGCCGGGCCAGCTCATCGATGTTGGGGCTGGTGTCGCGGCGGTAGCCGTAGCAGCCCAGGTGGTCGGCGCGCAAGGTGTCGATGTCAATGTAGAGAATGCGCATGGGGAAAACTCCGAGCAGTACGCGATGCGTTCAAGGTTCGTCCGGCGCTACCCTGACCAGCGTTTCACCGCCAAACGGGATGATGCCCACCTTGGCATCGTGCCCCACCATCGCGTACGCTCGCTCCAACGCTACCTGAACGCTGGGCGCAGCGTAGAAACCTAAAGCATCCACGTCTTCCGGCGAGAGGTGGTTCGTCACGCAGATAGTCCTTTTCACCCGATGACGCACGGTGGCGTGGTACATGGGCACGTTCAGCCCGACCAGGTCCTCCACCTCGCCCCGCTCTACTGCTGCCTTCTGGTCCTCGAACGACCACAGCAGGTATTTACGGACGGTCTCTTCGTGCGAGGGCGCGTCCCCGCACAACCCCTCCGTGCCATCCAGCAGGAAGATGATCACGCCGCCCTCTCTCACAGCCCGGTGGCAATAGGTGTACGGCTTGATCCCCTGCCAATAGTCGAAGTGGCAGGGGTTGGCGGACACGATCAAGACGTCGGCCTGCGCTGGAATGGGTATGACCATCACTTTCTCGGCCATCTCCGTGGCCAGGCGGTGCGCCTCGATGAAATGGCCGGCAAACACGCCCAGTATGTTCTGGTCCTCGTCCATCACCGTGTTGACGATGAAGTCCAGACCGACCTCCGCCGCAATGGCGTCCATCTCTGCGCGAGGCTTGTTGTCGCGGGTGCCGATGACCTCTAGCACCGGCTGAACGATGCAGGCCATCAGGTGCATCATATCGGTCGTTCTGCGGCTGCACACGCCCGGCAGGATCATCTTCGATCCGCCACCCCAACCGGCGGAGATGTGGGGAATCACGTTCCCCACCGCGATTCTGAAGTCGGCCTCGATCACCTCGCGGTCGATCTCGATCGGGGTGCCGCTCTCCGTCTGTCCCAGATCGATGAAATCTCCTTCGCGGTAGTCACGGTTGATGACTCGATATCGCTCCCGCACGGTGTCGCCCAGTTTGACGCGCAGTTCCTCTTCCGTCATCGGCCGGTGCGTGCCCATGGCCATGAAGATGCGCACGGCCTGGTCGAGGATTCCGGCCTTTTCGATCCTCTGGAGAATGAAGGGCAAGATACTGGCGGCCGGGGTCGGACGGGTGATGTCGTCCACCATGATCACGACGTTGTGATCTGGTTTGAGCAGGTCTTCCAATCTGCCAGTGCCGATGGGGTTCTCGAGGGCATCCTGAATCACCCGCGTCTGGTCAGGGACCTCGGCGGTCTTGCGGTGGGCCGCGTAGAAAAGCAGGTTGCGGTCGTCAATCTCCACGTGCGTGGGTACACCGGGTCTGAAGAGAAGCTCAACTGTCGCCATTCTACCCTACCTCTTGAAGTAATCTGCCATCGATCGGTGGGCCCTCACACCCCTCCTCCACAAGAGGCAGCCGCCAGGATGCTCTCCACAATCGGATTGCGTTCGGGGTCGGGCCGCCGTACTATGTATCACAGATGTGCGTTCAAGTCAAGTATGTTTGGCACGCAAAGGCGTGAAGGCACTGGAGCGCAAATCGACGTCCGATCTAACGTGGGAGGCAAAGTGGGTTGAGATGCGCTGGCCTGGGGGACGGGGTGGCGATGAACACGACAGGTCTGGAAGACCGAATGACGATCGTGGCTCTGGCCAAAGCCGGACATACCGATTCCGACATTGCCGAACGCAGTGGATGGATTGTGAGCACCGTGCGCAAGTGGCGTCGCCGTGAGGCTAGACAGGGTTCGAAAGGATTGGTATCGAGGATGGGGCGACCGGCCACCGGGGCGATGAGTACCGTTTCGCCTGACATCAAGGGGACCCTGCGAGCCTGGCGCGAGGCGCACCCTGGCTGAGGACCTGTGACGTTGCGGGTGGAGTTGGAGGAAGACGTTTCTTGGCAGGGCGAAGCCTTGCCTAGTCGGACAACCATCGCTCGGTGTTTGAACGAGGCGGGGCTGACGCAGTCTCATTTCACCTGCGGTGGCCGAAACCTGGCGTCATGAACCGCGGGTAGTCCTTAACGGTAGTCTGGCAACCAATCTCCGTGGGCCTCAATCAACTCGTCCACCAGGTTCCAGATCTGGTCCAGGTCCAGTTCAGCACCGGTGTGGGGGTCGAGCATGGCGGCGTGGTAGATGTACTTCCGCTCCTGGGTCAGGGCTGCCTCCACCGCCAGGGTCTGTACGTTGATACTGGTCTGCATCAGCGCCGCCAGGTGCGGCGGCAGTGCACCGATGCGGGTGGGCTGCACGCCGTTCCGGTCCACCACGCAGGGAACTTCTACGATGCAGTCTGATGGCAGGTTGTCGATCAGGCCGCGGTTGGGCATGTTGCAGTACACGACCCGCGGCGTGCCCGTCTCCATGCTGTGGATCATCGGCGGTGCATATTCCCCACTCGGCTTCAACGTGAAAACCTCTTCGACGAAATCTTTCGACATGACGGTGTGCGCCAACGCCTCGCGGACGTTCTCCGCGATCTCACCCGGGCCCTGGTCGAAGCGGACGTCGGGGCTCTCCAGCTTCTCCTGCATGAACTCCCACATGCTGGTGTGGGCTTCGCAGCGGTAGATGTACTCATCCAGGGGGACGTTGAAGCGCTCGATCAGGTCAGGTCGATCCCGCTTGATGAACCAAGGCACGTATTCGGCGAAGTGCTCGCTGGATTCGGTGACGAAGTATCCCAGCCGGGCGAGCATCTCGTAGCGCACCCGGTTCCAATCGGGCACGCGGCCCTCCTCCCTCACCTGGCGGATGCGTGGATAGAGATCCTCGACACCGTCCTCCGTCCTGTGCTCGAAGCGCAGGTAGAAGGCCATGTGGTTGATGCCGGCGCACACGTAGTTGACCTCCTCGATGGGGATGCCGATGTCGCGAGCCATTTGCCCGGCTGTGTTTTGAACGCTGTGGCACAGCCCAACGGTTTTGATTTTGCTGGCCCGGCTGAGGGCCCAGCAGTTCATGGCCATAGGGTTGACGTAGTTCAGGAAAGTGACGTCGGGACACACTTCCTCCATATCGCGGCATATGTCCACCAGGACGGGGATGGTGCGCAGCGCGCGCATGATGCCGCCGATGCCCAGCGTATCGGCGATCGTCTGGCGCAGGCCGTACTTCTTGGGAATCTCGAAGTCGATCACCGTGGCGGGCTTGTATCCGCCCACCTGGACCATGCAGATGGCGTAGTCGGCGCCATCCAGGGCGGCCCGGCGGTCGGTGGTAGCTTCGACCGTGGGCTGGGCGCCGAGAGCCTGGGCCACCTTGTGGGCCACGATCTCCGAGGTGCCCAACCGCTCCTCGTCAATGTCGTGCAGGCTGATCGTCGCGTCAGATAGTTCGGGAAAGTTGAGGATGTCGACCAGGAGGCGCTTGGCGAAGACGGTGCTGCCAGCGCCAATGAAGGTGATCTTGGGCATGTTGTTGGACTCCTTGTGTACAGTGTAGATAGATTCGGGACAGCCCCTGGCCTCGCCAGCAGGGGCCGCGGGGCGGTCCTGTCTGTCGCGCCTCCAAAGCGTCGGTGCCTGGAGCTGGGCTCACTTCGAAGCGCGTCAAGCTCGCTAGAAGCGAAAGAACCGCCGCGCCGCGGAAGTCAACCGGTACGCCGCCTCCGCGGGCAGCGGTCACTGGGGCAGCCGATCGATGCGGTACTCTGGCCCGCCGATCTCTTTCATCAACACGCGTGCCTGTTTGAGGTGGGCGCGGGAGCCCCGGTCGAGGGCTCGGAGCTCCTCCCAGGCGTCGCTGAGCGCCTGGGTTGGAGGTTGCATCAGGCCGAATGCGATGTCGCCTGATGTATTCTGCGCTGGCCTGGCCGATGGGTCCCAGATCGCGCAAGGCGGTCGGGGCTTGTTCGAACCCAATCTCCTCCCTTCGCTTTTCGGACGCCGGAGCGCCCATTTCCTTCTTCATACGGCTACCTCTTCTGCACTGGTTTCAAGAGCAACCGCAGTATAGCTCAATCTCGCGCGGGAGTCAACAACCATGCCACGCTACAACACATGTGCTTGACAGGTGGTCACCTTTGTGGTATACTGTTAACCGGTTATATAACCGATTATATAATCGGTTAATCGCACGGTGCAGTGGAGAAGCACATGGCCACTATCCGGGACGTCGCCAAACACGCCAGAGTATCTGTGGCAACCGTCTCCCACGTGATCAATGACACCCGCTATGTCAGCCCCGAGCTGCGCCAACGGGTGCTGGATGCCATTGAGGCCCTGGACTACCGTCCCAACAGACTCGCCCAAGCCCTGAGCAAAAGGACGATGCCCCTGCTCGCTTTGATCGTCCCGGACATCAGCAACCCCTATTGGTCGCACGTGGCGAGGGCGGTCCAGGACTTGACCGACGAACATGACTACTCGGTGATCGTGTGCAGCACCGATGGTCTCCTCAAGCGAGAGGTACGGTTTCTGCGCTCGCTCTCAGGCTGGATCAGTGGGCTCATCGTGCATCCATATCACGTCACGCCCCGGCATGTCAATCGGTACATGGGGGCCACCGTCCCCGTGGTGATCCTCGGAGACTTCCTGACGGCCGAGAAACACCCCTCCAACTGGGATTGCGTATGCGGCGACAATCAGGGTGCTGCGCAGACTGCGGTCGAACATCTGCTAGATCTGGGGCACCGGTGTATTGCCTTCATCCAGGGGCCATCGGGTACGCCTACCGGGACCCGGCGGCTGGCCGGGTTCCGACGCGCTTTCGAACTCGCGGGTTACGCGGTCGACGAAGGCTTGGTGGTCCCAGGCGACTACACCAGGGATGCAGGCAGGAAGGGGATCGCGAGGCTGTTGGACATGGAGCACCCTCCGACCGCGGTGTTCTGCGCGAACGACCTCATCGCACTGGGAGCGCTGGAGACGGCGCGGCTGCGGGGCTATCGGGTTCCCCAAGACATCTCGGTTGTTGGCTTCGACGACATAGACGAAGCCGAGCGGACGTCTCCTCCCCTCACGACCATCCGGCAACCCCCGCGTCGCCTGGGCGTAGTCGCCGCCGAGACGCTCATCGAACGACTAACCGGTCGGACGGAGCCACGCAGGATCTCGATTGACTTCTCCTTGATGGTTCGGGAATCGACCGCTTCCCCTCGGAAGATTCAGGCAGTTCCCGCTTAGGGGAGAAAGGAGGTGACCTGGCGGATACCGAAACGTGAGTGCATGGGTTATTGGATCCAAAACTATCTTCAGGAGGAGGAAAATCCGATGTCTAAGAGCAAGCTCTTTGTTCCCGTAGCAGCGCTGGCGATCCTCGCCACGCTGCTGAGTGCCTGTGGCCCCGCACCGACCCCCGAGACGGTGGAGGTAGAAGTAGAGGTCACCAGGATGGTGGAAGGCGAATCGGAGACGGTCATCGTCACCGCCACGCCCGAGCCGGAGGCACCCAAGGAGGAAGTGACCATCCAGCTGTGGTCCACCGCCTGGTTCCCCTCGAGCATCGACGGCCGCATAGCCCTGGTGGAGAAGTTCAACGAGGAGTACAAGGGCAGGATCCAGGTTGAGTACATCCAGGGAGACTGGGGCCAAGTGGGTACGTACGTACAGAGCGGCGTCGCAGCGGGCGGCGGCATCGCCTGCGTCGTCGAGTACGAAGTTGAGGGGGGTGCCCAGGATTTCTACATGAAACACTGGATCCAAGACCTACGGCCCTTCATGACCCCGGAGCGGTGGGAGCTCATGACCGAGGATCAGTGGGAGGCCCGGACCTTCCCGGAGGATGGGGCCATCGTCGCCAACGGGACCGTCCTGTGGGAGCCGATGCAGCTGGTGCTCTACAACCCCGCCCACTTCGAGGCGGCGGGCGTCGAGCCCGGTACTGTTGACGACCCCTGGACCTGGGAGGAACTGGTCGAGAACGCCAAGTTGCTGACGCTGGATGGAGACGGCAACCATCTGGGCGAAGATGGCTTCGACAGCAGCAACGTCGTTCAGTGGGGCTTTCTGCCCCGGCTCGATCTGGAGAAAGTCTGGGAGTACGGGCTCAGGTTCGCCCAGCAGCGGATGGGCAAGCCGGTCGTCCGCGAAGAAGACGGCGTGTGGGGATGGTACCTGGATGAGGAGGGCGCGGAGGTGTACGAGAAATTCCTGACCGTCCTCCAAGAAGGCGTCTCGCCCCAGTTGGCCATCGGCCTGGGCGGCGACTCCCTGCACCAGGCGCTCGCCGACGGCACCGCGTCCATGATCCTGCGCGAGACCTTCGGCATCGCCCTGATCCGCGACAACTATCCAGACTTCGAGCTGGCGGCGATGCCTACTCCGTTCAACCCGGGGGACACGATGTTCTACAAGTCCGGCGGCGAGGGCGCGGTCATGACCGTAAACTGCGAGCACCCCGAGGAGGCGGCGGAGTTCATGTTCTGGATGATGAAGCCGGAGAACATGGCTCCCTACGCCTACGCGAACGGTATGCTCCCCGCCAACTACGCTGCCCTGGATGAGGAGCCCTTCGCCAGCGACCCGACCTGGGACATCATCAAGGACTATCTTGCCAGGGGCGAGGTCTTCACCACGGCGTACAACCCCTTCCTGGATGAGTTCAAGGACACTGTCGCCGCCCCGACCCTGATGGAGGTGGTCGAAGGCACGAAGACCTTTGCGGAGGCGAATGCGATCCTTGAGGAGCAGGCCACGCTGCTGCTGAATCAGGAGGAGTAGCCGACGTCGACATGATGTGTCGGTTGCCTGCCGACGCCGGACCACCGCCCGGCAGGCAGGCAACCGACGCCCTGTTGTTAAGGAGGTTCCCGTGAACAGAGTACTCCGCTTGGGAGCAGCCAGAAAGCACCTGTTCCCTTACGCGCTGCTGTTCCCCGCGATTGTGGGCCTTTTGCTGTTTTCCCTGTACCCTTTTCTAAGCGGCATCTGGTATTCCTTCACCGGCATCGGCTGGATCGGTGATGAGACGAATTTCGTGGGGCTCAAGAACTACCAGCACATTCTGACAGGCGGTATTGGAGCGGCCCAATTCTTCAAGCAGGCCCTGGTCCAGGGGGTGTATTGGACCGGTGCCGTCGTGGTCGGGCAGTTCATCGTGGGTATGTTCACCGCGCTGGTGCTGAACGAGAGGTTCCCCGGCCGCTATCTCTTCCGGATGGCGCTGTTGGTGCCGATCGCCGTGCCCACGGTGATCCTGGCACTCACGTGGCAGTGGATGTACGATCCCTTCTACGGCCTCATCAACCATTACCTGCGTCTGCTTGGGATCTTGAGCGGTCCCAAGGCCTGGGTGGCGCAGCCGAACTCTCCGATGTGGCCCTTGATCCTCGTCGGCATCTGGCGCGGGTTCCCCTTCATGGCCGTCATGCTGTTGTCCGGCCTGCAGAGCATACAGCACGAACTCTACGAGGCGGCCGAGGTAGACGGGGCCAACGTCATCGACCGCTTCCGGTACATCACCTTGCCCCAGCTGCGGACCATTATCATGATTGCCTTGATGCTCCACACTCTGTGGTGGTGGAACCACTTTGACATCATCAAGATCGTCGGGCTATCCGCCCAGGAGTTCGCCTATCGGATCGCGACGTTGCCCATTCTCGCCTGGCATGAGGCGTTCCAGTGGAGCCATCTGGCGCGGGGCGCAGCCATCTCGGTGATGTCGATGTTGATGCTCACCGGCATCATGATCTGGAATGCGCGCCGGGAAGCTCGATCGGTGCAGATGAGAGACGAGAGGTAGGCTCAATGACTACTGTTGAAGAGACCCAAGTAGAGGTGAGCGCGATAGAGCGCAGCAAACGGCAGCGTGCCAGCGTCACGCTCCTGCATGGGCGGCGACTTCGCAATGCGCTGCGGTTGCTCCTACTCTACGTGTTGGCCGGACTGGTGGCGTTGGTCTGCCTGATGCCGATTGTGTGGATGGTCAAGACCTCGTTCGAGACGCCAGAGTTCATCAGGAGCGCCCAGGTCCAGTTCTGGCCCATCCGGTTCACGTTTGATAACTACCGCAGCGTGCTCACCAATCCCCATGCGATGATCTGGCGCTCTATGCTGAACAGCCTGATCGTGGCCTCTGCTGCTACGCTCTTGAACCTGGTGATCACGGCTTCGGCGGGCTACGCCATGTCCCGCTTTGAGTTCAGGGGGAAACTCGTCTTCGGGATGTATCTTCTGGTGGTATACATGATCCCGCGCACCCTGATGTTGATCGGCCTGTTCGTGATGCTGGCCAAGCTGCGGTTGATCAACAAGCTGATGGGGCTGATCGTCGTCTACGCTGCCGGGGGGATCACCCTCTCCATCTGGTGGCTTAAGGGGTACTTCGACTCGATCCCGATCGAGCTTGAGGAGCAGGCGATGATCGATGGCTGTAGCCGCGTGAACGCGTTGCGGCGGATCATCCTGCCGCTGGCCCTGCCCGCAGTGGCTGCCGTAGGCCTGTTTCAGTTTGTGGATTGCTGGAATGAATACATGATGGCCTTGACCATCATTCAGTCCGCCAATCTGCGCTTGCTGCCCGTGCAGATCACCTTCTTCATGGGAATCCAGCGCGTCGAGTGGGGGCCTGTGATGGCTTTCAGCGTGATCGTCGCGGTCCCGGCCATCATCCTGTTCTCGTTCACACAACGCAATATGGTGAGCGGGCTTATGGCAGGGTTCAGCAAGTAGGCCTGGCGACTTGGGGCCGACCATCTCCGTCCTTGTTCTCGGGCAGCATCGCGCTGCATTGTGGCAATAGCAGCGCGCCGACTCCACAGATCCGTCCGTACTCAGGGTCGGGTTTGGGAAGCTCCTCTCGCTTGGAACGGCCCCAGGATGGAGTACGGGGAAGTCTGCTTCAGGCTGTGAGACCTGATGCACTGTTGCTCGGCCTGTTGGGTTGAGACAAGGTTTGCTGAGACACAGTCTTCCCAGACCAGCGCGGAGACGCCTGAAATGACCCCGGAACACAAATACACCCCGCGTGAACGGGTGATGCTCGCCCTGAGTCACAAAGAGCCGGATCGGGTGCCAATTGACTTTGGGTCGAACTACATGACGAGCATCACGCTGCCCCCCTATCTGGCCCTCGAAGGGGCGCTGGGCATGCCTCCTGAGCCGCCTCGGTTTCACACGCCCTTGAGCAAAGTCGTGCTGCCACGGGAGGAGATCCTGTGCCGATTTCGAGTCGATACACGCGGTGTGCCCAGGCCCAACGCTCCCGCCACGTGGCGGAATCAACTGCAGGAGGGGGGAACGATCCTGGACGAGTTTGGCGTGGTCTGGAAACAGCCGGCGGGCCACGCCCACTATGAGTTCCTCAAGGGGCCCTTTGAGGGCCATCCCACACTTAGCGATCTGCGAGCGTTCCCGTGGCCTGACGATCCCGATGAGCCCCGGCGGGTTGCGGGCTGCAAAGAGATGGCGCATCGCTTGTGCGAGGAGACGGATTACGCCGTCGTATCCGCCATACCCGGCGGGTTTGTCACGTGGTCGCAGTTCATGCGGGGGTACGAGGGGTGGTTCCTCGATCTCGCTGCTGACCAGAAATTCGCGGAAGCGTTGATGGACCGGGTGCTCGATTTTCTTCTGGCCCTCGCAGCCAAACTGTTGGAGGAAGTCGGGCCGTACATCCAGATCATCACCTTTGGCGACGACCTGGCTGCCCAAAACGGGCTCATGATGTCGATGCCCATGTTCCGCAAGCTGATCAAGCCGCGCCTGGCGCGCGCCTTTGACTTCATCCGATCGCGGTGTGACGCGAAGCTGTGGTTCCATACGGACGGTGCAATCGTCCCTCTCATTCCGGATCTGGTCGATCTGGGCATTGACATCCTGAATCCCATCCAGGTCACGGCCAAGGGAATGGACGATACCCAGCGCCTCAAGGAGGAGTTCGGGGACCATCTGGTGTTCTGGGGCGGTATCGACACGCAGCAGCTGCTGCCCTTCGGAACGCCCGAAGAGGTACGGGCTGACGTGAGACGACGTATCCTGGACATGGGCAGGGGTGGAGGGTACGTCCTGAACTCGGTGCACAACGTTCAAGGTGACGTCAGCCCGGAGAACATTATCGCTATGTTCGACGAGGCCTACTCCTTCGGGACGTATCCTCTACCTGGTTGAGGTGTTGCAAGCAGAGCGGGAGTGAAAACATATCCTGCAGTCGCCACCTGACCGTGCCTGGTTGACACTGCTGCCTGTTGATCTACCTGTTCGGGGAACTGCACAACGTCGTTGAGGATATGCCATGAGTCCTACCCCTAGGGATCGGGTGCTCGCTCAGATCCACCATCAAGAGACCGACTACGTTCCCTACACCATCAGGTTCGAAGGAGACGTCGCCGAACGGCTGGACGCCCACTACGGCAGTGACGTCTGGCGAAGCTTGATTGACAATGCGATTCGGCGCCTGCCCGGCCCCGACCCGGAAGTCCGTCGAAGTCGCGATCCGTGCGACACTGACCTGTACGGCAGCACGTGGCGAGTGGACCGCCGGACATTTCACCTGGTCGAGCCGGTGCTGAAGACACCCTCACTGGAAGGGTTTGCCTTTCCTGACATGGATGCTATCTTCGAGCCAGGCTGGGATCAAGAAGTGCTCCAAGCCATCGAGCGGCAGAAAGACCGCTTCCTGGTCATTGGTTTTGGCACTGGTCTCTTTGAGCGTTCCTGGGGGCTGCGCGGCTTTGAAAACGCGCTGATAGACGTTGTTGTCCATCCTGATTTCTATGAGGAATTGATCGAGCGCTTGACCGACCACCAGATGGAGATCGTCGAGCGCTTGTTGGCACTACCGGTGGATGGGATCCTTTTCTCCGACGATTGGGGTTACCAGCAGGGTGTGTTGGTCGGGGCCGAGCGCTGGCGCAGGATCTTCAAGCCACGCCTGGCTCGGCTATACCAGCGTGTTCACGAAGCGGGCAAGTATGTGTTGACACACTGCTGCGGCAGCATAGAGGAAGTCCTGCCGGATGTGATTGAGATCGGTCTCGACGTGTACCAGAGTGTGCAGCCGGAGGCCAAGAACAACGACCCTTACGAGTTGAAACACAAATACGGCGACCGGATCACGTTCTGGGGCGGGCTGGGCTCGCAATCCACCATACCTTTTAGCACGCCAGATGAGATCAGGGCAGAAGTGGCCAAGCTATGCCGCCAGATGGGACGAGGTGGTGGATACATCCTGGCGCCGGCCAAGCCGCTTCAGCCCGAAACCCCGACGGAGAACGCTGCCGCTGTGGTGGAGGCGTTTCTACAACAAGCTGGAGTGACATTCCCATAAGACGGCAGAAGGAGTCCAAATATGCCTCTAGAATTGGTAGTCGAATCACCCAGGAACATCGCCTTCAGGGAGTACGAGGACAGAGAGCCAGTTGGCGACGAGGTTCTCGTACAGACCACAGTCAGCGGCATCAAGCATGGCACTGAGATCAATGTCTATCGCGGGATCGTGCCCTTTGTGGATCGGGTGTTTGACCCGAGTCTGCGGGCTTTCAGACCTCTCCGCGATCGGGAAAAGGCGCAGCCCTTCTTCCCACACCGGATGGGATCGTGGGCGGCGGGAGTGGTCACCCAGGTGGGCTCCGACGTGACGCAGTTCGAACCAGGCGACCGCGTGCACGGAGCGTGGAAGCATCGTCAGACGGCGATTGTGGCGGAGGGTGAGCTGTATCCGACCAGCGATCGGGTGGACGACGAGACGATGGTGTTCTCCGACCCGGCGCGCTTTGCCCTGGCCGGTATCCACGATGCGGCCATCAAGCTGGGCGACCGGGTCGCCATCTTTGGGCTGGGGGCGATCGGTATGATGGCCCTGCAGATGGCCCGGCTGAGCGGGGCCGGGCAGGTCTTCGCCGTCGATCCCATTTCGGAGCGGCTTGCGCTGGCCAAGGAACTCGGCGCTGACCTGGCGCTCAATGCTACAGAGGACGAGGTCGGGCTGGCCATCAAGGAGGCTGCCGGGGGCGTGGGAGTGGACGTGGCGATAGAGATATCGGGCGTCTACGCCGCGCTGCAGCAGGCTCTGCGATGCGTGCACCAGGAGGGGTTGGTGGTGACCGTCAGTTTCTACGGCGACAAGTCGGGATGTCTCGATCTGTCCAGTGAGTGGCACCACAACCGGATCACGCTTCGCTCGAGCATGCCCGTCTGGGGTTGCTCGCACCGCTGGCAGCCGATGTGGGACATGGCCCGCGTGGAGCGGGTGGCGATCGGTCTGCTCGAGGAGCATAAGCTGCGGGTCAAGCCGCTGATTGGGGCCAGGATTCCCTTCGAGCGCGCCGCTGAAGCCTACGCCACGATCGATGAATCGCCTGAGGACAAGGTCAAGCTTCTTCTGACCTATGGAAAGCAGAGGTGAGGGCTATGAAACCTCTACGAGCGGGAATCATCGGTTGTGGACATTTCGCCCACCGGCACGCCGGGCACCTGGCCGCGTTGGAAGACGTGCAGTTGGTCGGTTTTTGTGATCAGGTCCCTGAGAGCGCTATCGCATTCAATCAGCAGTACGCTGACAGCCGAGGCCGGGTCTATGAGGACTACGGACGCATGTTCGAGGAGCTCGAACTGGACCTGGTCTACATCTGTCTGCCGCCCTTTGCCCATCGCGACGAGGTGGAGTTGGCCTGTCACCACGGGGTCCATTTCCTCATCGAGAAGCCCATAGCCCTGACGATGGGCCTGGCCTATGACATGGCCAGGTGCGTCCGAGAGAGCGGTGTCAAGAGCCAGGTCGGGTTTATGTATCGGTACGGCGAGGCTGCCCGGTGGCTTGACCAGTACATGCGCCAGGCCGGGATCGGGAGAAAAGGGTTCATGGTGGCCCGCTACTTCTGCAACTCACTGCATCGTCCGTGGTGGCGGGACCGCAGCAAGAGTGGCGGCCAGTTGGTGGAGCAGGTCATCCACCTGGTCGACCTGGCCCGCTTTTTCCTGGGGGAACCGGTGCGCGTCTACTCGATGCAGGACAACCTGTTCCACCGCGACGTGAAAGACTACACGGTCGAAGATGCCAGTGGGACCGTCATCCGGTTCGATTCAGGCGGTATGGCCGTGTTTGCCGCGTCGAACGGTGCCATACCCAACCGCTGGGATTACGACATGCGGGTGATCCTGCCGGGCCTCACGGCCGACTTCGAGGACGCCAACCACGCGGTGTTTCACCATACCGACCAGGAGTGGCCGGCGACGACGAGTGTCGCATCGAAAAAGGATATGCATCTGGCGGAGACGCTGGACCTGTTGGAGGCCATCCGGGAGGATCGGTCCACCGCAGTACCGATTGAGGAGGGGGTTCGCTCCCTTCGTCTCGCGCTGGCCGCTGCTCGATCCGCCGAAGAAGACGCCCCCGTTGACATCCCGCTATCGATCTAGATCGGAGGCGAGGAGCTACTATGACAACGACAATGACAAAGACTCAGAACTCCAGGGCCAGGTTGGAACTCAGCGGTTCGTGGCAACTGGCGTTCGATCCACGGGCAGAGGGTGTCCGCGCCGGGTGGCCGGAGGGGAGATGGCCGGAGGATAGATCGGAGCAGGTACAGGTCCCGGCCATATGGAACGTTATCTACCCGGACGCCGAGGGGGTGGGGTTCTATCGCAAGGTCTTCAATGTCCCTTCGGAGTGGCAAGGCAGGGTCCTGCATCTGCGCTTTGGCGGTGCGAGCTACCGGGCCGAGGTGTGGCTCAATGGCGTCTACGTCGGCAGCCACGAGGGTGCGTACACACCCTTCGAGTTCGACGTGACATCCCTCGTCAGGGTTGGCTCGGAGAACCAGCTCGTCGTGCGCGTCGCCGCTCTCTCGAAAACCACGGATGTGGACGGCATGGTGTTGCAGCAATCGCCTGCCTCCAAGCAAAGCTGGTACTTTACCCACGGTGGGCTGTGGGGCGAGGTCTATTTGGAGGCCCTGCCCCTGATTTCCTGCCGGTCCGTGAGCGTCGAGCCTGACCTCCACCGGGAAATGGTGTTGGTCGAGGTCGCTGCTGGCAACGGCGGTGTCGAAGGCCGACTTGTGGATCTGCATCTTCAGATCGCCAGACCGGACGGCAGCCTAGCGGCCGAAGAGCGGTCCCGGGTGGCTGTGCCGCCAGGGACGTCCCGCTTCTCCTACCGTATCCCCCTGCCTCGTCCCCTGCTGTGGGATTGCCAGAACCCGAACCTGTATCGACTGCGGGCTGATGTCAGCGAGGGCGGGGAGAAAGTTGACAGCCAGGCTACCCCGTTTGGTATGCGCGAATTCACCGTGCGCAGCGGCCAGTTCTTCCTCAACGGAGCACCCATTTTCGTGCGCGGGGTGCTGCTGCAGCCGAACTACCCCATCACCGTGGTGACGCCGCCCACCCGCGAGATGATGGTGCGGGAGATCACGCTGGCCAAGGAGGGCGGCTTCAACCTGATTCGGGCGCACATCCGCCCAGTGCCAGCGGGCTTCCTGGACCTGACCGATCAGATGGGCATGCTGGTCTATGCCGAGTCCTGTCTGGCCTGGATCAAGGATAGCCCGCGCATGCTGGACCACGGGCGGCGCGAGCTCCGGGCTATGATCGAACGCGACCGCAACCATCCTTCCGCTGTCTTTTGGGGCATCCACAACGAGAATCGGGCGGCCAGCGCCCTCACCAGCGAGGCCCTGATCCGCTTCGTGCGAGCCCTGGATCCCACTCGAGTGCTCGTCGACAACTCAGGTGGGTCTATGGCGATCGATCAGGACTTTGGTTGGGTGGATCGGGCGACGGTCGTGCCCAGCAGAAGCACCCGACGACAGAGGATACAGGACCTGCACATCTACGTGGGCGCGCCCATACCTCCCGCCATGTATGAATGGATGCGCACTCTAGGGATCAGCGACTTGCCGATCGACGTATCTGCGCACGATTTTGGCTCGCGGGCCATGCTTGAGGAGTGGAACCGTGAACTGCGTTCGTACCGGGGAAGCGTCTTTGTCTCGGAGCTGGGGTGTGGGGGCATGGCGGACCTCGACGAGGTCGTGGCTGGCTTTGGAGATCAGATGCACCTGCGTGACGCGCGGGAGATGAAGGCCTTCCGCGATAGCTTGTACGAAGGTTTCCAGGCGCGCGGGCTTGGCCGCATCTTTGGTTCAGTGGGTGACCTCATCCGGGCAACACAGGCAGCGCAATCGGCGGGCCTCACCCGCCAGATCGAGGCGCTGCTGGTCAACCCCCGGGTATCGGGGTACATCGTCACACAGCTCAACGACGTGGCCTGGGAGTTCCACGCTGGCCTGCTGGATCATTGGCGCAATCCCAAGCCAGTCTACCATGCACTCAAGCGGCTCCACCGGCCCCACTGCCTCATCCTGAAGGCTGCAACCCCTGTCGTGACGTGTGGAGACTGTGTTGACGTAGCACTGACGCTGGTCAATCAGGACCTCCTGCGAGGCGGAGAGCAGGTCCGCGTGACGGTTGTCGACCCTGCGGGCAACGAGGCTGAAATGAGTCCACTGGCAGCACCTCCGGTGGTTGGAATCAATGAACTGGGTGTGATCCCCATCCAGACGGGGCAGACTGAGGGCGAATACGGAGTATCGGCCCAGTTGGTTCGGGATGGGATGACGCTGGCCGAATCGTCCGAGTGGATCTTGAGTCTGTCCGCGATAGACGTGCCAGTGGACTCCGCGGACGTCGTGAACTGGGGCACGCAGGGAAAGGACGGCGAAGATGGCCGCCCGGAGCCGGGTGAGAGGGCAGATGGGTCGCGTGTAGTGTTGGCGGCCAACCCTGCGTCGCTCACGGAGGGGGAGTGGGATCAGTTGCTGGCCCGAGTCGAAGCGGGCTGGACAGCCATCGTCGGGCCGATGACCTATCGAGACGACCTGGCGTTGCGCCTTCTGAATCGCCGGGGCATCGATGTCCAGCTGCACCTCGGCATCGGCAACTGGATGGGATGCTTTCACTGGGTTCCCGACTCTGATCTCTTTGCGGGACTGCCCGCAGGAGGCCTAGCAGGCGAGGCATATGTGGACGTGCTGCCCTGGTATGTGATGACTGAACTGGGTGGCCAAGTCCTGGCTGGCTCCATTCGCAACACCCAGACCCGAAGAGAGCCTCCCGCCATGCTCTGGTACAGTGACATCGAGGCTGTCAGGTTGGGCCAGGGTGTCATCTTCTTCTGCCAATACCGCATCTTTGAAAAGGCAGAGGCCAATCCACTGGCTACCAGGCTGCTGCGCAACCTGATTCAGCTTGCCAAAACGTATCAACGGCGGAGCGGAGGCCGGTAGGAGCTTCTATTGTCAGGGGACCGGATACTTCTCTTTGCTCTGCCATCTGGGAGGATGTGCCTATGCCCACGCGTGCCGAGACCATGAAAGCTGGACTGCTAGAATCCTCGGAGGAATTCGTCGTCAGGGAGGTTCCGGTCCCTGTGCCGGGGACAGACGAGGTCCTGATCAGGGTTCGCGCCTGTGGGGTGTGCATGTCCGAGGTGGCGAGCTGGAAGTCTGGCCGCCGCCAGCCGCGTTATCCCCGCTATCCCGAGGTGCTCAACGTGCTGGATTGGGATTTTCCTGTGGAATGGAGGGAGCGGGATTACCCGGTTCACTGGGGTCATGAAATGAGCGGGGAGATTGTCGAGGTTGGAGAGGGAGTAGCCGACCTGAGGTCGGGCGTGAGGGTCGCTGGGCTGGGTTCCCGCGGCTTTGCGGAGTACTGCTTGTGTCCGGCCCGCTACACGCTGCCCCTGGATGCGACGATACCTTTCACGCACGCTCTGGGAGAGCCCATCGCTGCAGCGTACAACGCGGCGCGTAGGGCCACCATCCAGCCGGGTGACAGTGTGGCGCTGGTTGGCTGTGGGTTCATGGGACTGATGTTGCTGCAGATGGTGCGGCTGGCCGCCCCGCGGGTCGTCGTCGCGCTGGACATCCGCGATGACGCCCTGGACACCGCCCATCGACTGGGAGCTGACGCGGTTATCAACGTTGCCCGCGAGGATGTGTACGGCAGGCTGCGTGAGGTGCTGGGACCGCGAGGGGCCGACGTGACCATCGAGGTGGCCGGGAAGCAGGAGACGCTTGACCTGGCTGGCTGCATCGCGGCTGTGCGTGGGCGAGTGGTAATCGCTGGTTGTCACCAGGGCGGCCCGCGCAGTGTGGATGTTGAGCACTGGAACTACAAGGTCCTAGATGTGATCAACGCCCACGCGCGCGATCCGCAGGTCTATTTCGATGGTATGCGGGCGGGCATCCGCCTTCTGAGTGAAGGCAAACTGCGCATGGACCGGCTAATAACTCACGTGTTCCGGCTGGATGAACTCGATACAGCGTTCCGCGCGGCGACAGAGAAACCTCATGGCTTCATCAAAGCCGTGATCACGCCCGGGACGTGATCATCGTGAAGCCGGATACAAATGTGTATGTCCGACTTGATGCAGCCCAAGACCTGTGGGTCATCGCCAATGACCTGCTGACCTGCCAGGTGCGGTTGGAGGGCGGGCGCCTGTTGTGGGCCATCTGGCGCGGAGACGATGCGGCCCGTATGGCCGTTGCGCCATCCGCCCTGCCGACTCTTGCGATCGACCATCAGTCTGTTGCATGGGATGGCCGGGTGAACGCCCGGGAATTGGCACAGGCCGACGGGTCACGGGTGTTGTGCGTCGAGCTGCGGACCCATGACGGCGACTTGCGACTTACCCGCTGCTTCCAGGTCTTTCCCGAGCAGCCGTTCGCGCGTCTGTGGGGCACTGCCGAGAACCAAGGCCATGCCGCGTTTGTCGTCACCTACAGCCAGATACTCAACATGGATGTTCCAATGGGGGACTTCCTCCCACTGTTCCACGTTGAGCAATTTAGCTGGGTGTACCGGCGCGACTTCTTCAGCCAGAATCAGGTACGCCTGCACCCTGGCCGCGCCCCGACCGAGATCCGCATGGGGTCCTTCCCATCCTGCTTCTGGGGGCCGACGAGCTGTGCTTGGTTTGCGGTACGGGACGGGCCCGTTGATGAACCGGATGCTATCCCCCACCAGGGCTCTGGACTGGTGGCAGGTATCGAGTT
>JABAHP010001363.1_pt2 | contig 18940 bp, 15 predicted proteins | sample 7062081 | NCBI WGS metagenome assembly JABAHP01 (sample SAMN14534357, study PRJNA622989) | marine sediment metagenome | biome: marine biome [ENVO:00000428]; feature: marine pelagic biome [ENVO:01000023]; material: deep marine sediment [ENVO:00002113] | place: India: Gulf of Kutch | collected...
CGTTTTTATGACAATATACCGCTGGTTTCATGGTTGCTTCTGGGCCGAAAGTGCAGGTACTGCAAAGCTCCCATCTCGCCGCGTTATTTTGTTATCGAGTTGCTGACCGCTCTTGTTTTCGTCGGCATATTTTTCCTGTATTTTCGAACAGATATGCGTCCGGGCTTGGATTCGTTTCTCCGTGGCGGGTGGCTGATTTATCTGGTTACTATCACTATGCTGGCGGCTTTCATTGCCGCATCTGCAATTGATTTGGAATTGTGGATTATTCCTGTTTCAATCTGCTGGTTTGTTACCGTAGTAGGTGTGATTGCCTCGGCGATTGGCGTTTATTTTATTGAACCTGCCGATATCACCAGCTTTTCTATTTTGCCCTCTACAAAGGCTATTTTATTTAAAGAATCTACAGTTGCCTCGCTGTCGGCCGGTGCGACGATAGGATTTGTTATATCCTTGGTGCTTCTTGTAACCGGCCTGATTAAAAGAAGTTATGAATCCGACACGGAGTCGTCTGACTCGGGGCCGGAGCCTGAAGCAAGTCGCGAATCAACTAATGCGGACGATGAGCAAGAGTTTAACCATCGCCTCGAAGTTTGCAGGGAAATCATTTTCTTACTTCCGATTATCGTCTGTTCGGCGGCCGCTTATATGTTTATCAGGCAGTGGACCTGGTGGGTGGATTTTTCGCAAAAGCCTGTCATTGCAGGACTTCTGGGCAGTCTCTGGGGCTATTTTATGGGCTGTGGGATTGTCTGGGCGACCCGCATTTTGGGCACCCTGGTCTTTGGAAGAGAGGCAATGGGCCTTGGTGATGTTCATTTAATGGGAGCCGCAGGGGCGGTTATCGGTTCTCCTTTCGTAGTAGTGGCGTTTTTTATCGCCCCATTTTTCGGTCTGGCCTGGGTGGCGGTCCAAATCTTTTTTAAAAAAATTCGACAAATTCCTTATGGTCCTTTCTTGTCATTGGGAGTACTCGCTGTTATTATCTTACACAATAAGATTTTCAGTTACCTGAATTCTGTTTTTTGGCATTAAAAATTAACAAATAGAAAGTAAATCGCCGATGTTAATGATGTTAATAAGGAGATATCGCATGAATACTGCTAACAAAACCAAAATCTTTTCTTCTAACAGGCTCAAGACAATCGTTTTGTTGGCCTGTCTTGTCTCTGTAACCCTTTTTTCCGGCTGTACGGACTGGAAGAAGAAGTACGAAGCCCAGCTTGCGGTAAGTAAGAATCTTGAGGGTCTGCTGCTGCGCGAGAGGACGGAAAGGTCCCAAATGGCGGAGCAGAACCAGAAAACGATTGATGAGCTGCAAAGGCAGATCGCCGAGCTGAACAAATCGCCGGCCGAGGCCACCGGTTTTGAAGGCTATGATGTTAAGTTTGATCCTTCGGCCGGGACAATCACGGTAACCCTTCCGAACACGATACTTTTCAGCTCCGGGAAGGCTACACTCAAGAAGGCAACCAGCCGGGAGCTTGACGATATTCAGGGAGTTTTACAACGGAAGTATCCTAATAACCCCATAGACGTTGTGGGCCATACGGATACCGATCCGATAAAGAAATCGAAGTGGAGAGACAACTGGCAACTTTCTGCAGAGCGTGCTCTCGCTGTGGCCGGATATCTCATGAAGCGAGGAGTCCCTGAAGGCAGGATTCGCGCCGTCGGCTGCGGACCCGCCAGGCCGATCGCTTCGAATTCAACCTCAAGCGGTAAGGCGAAAAATCGGAGAGTTGAGATCGTTGTGCATATGAGGTAGGTGAATCACGGTTCGTGATTTGCCCGATTTTATCGACGCTTTATAAATGTAGCGGTCCTTATCGTACCGTCTTTATTTACGTAAAGCGTGATAGCTCCGTCTCCGGCCGTATAGAATGATGTGGGTATGTCATTTCCCTCGATTGCCTGCATCCTTTCGTATTGTGCCCGGCCGCAGCTGCTAATAGTAATGCCGGCCCCGAGCCTTTCAATAAAATCCGTCTCCAGCGTTGTCACTGAGCCGTGGTGGGGAGCAACTACCACATCCGCTTTCAGGTCTGGAAATAGCTCGAGAATCTTCCGTTGTGCAAACTTCTCAATGTCCGAGCATAAGAGTATTTTAGTGTCCCCGAACTCAATCAAAGAAATTACAGATTTATCATTGTCACCCAGCGTCTTATTTTGGTAAATCTCTTCGGTAGGCCAGATTATTTTAACCTTTGCTTTGTCGTCGACGACAGGATTCTCGCCGACCGGTTTTAATCCAAGGCCTTGTTCACTTAGACATGTGTTTAGAAATTTTGCGGTGCCCCACTCATCTGTCTGTATTAAAAATGCCTTATTGACATAAACACCACCGACTTTGCAGTTTTCGACAATCTCAGGTATTCCGTTAATGTGGTCTACATCATTATGGCTTACGATAATTGCGTCGAGTTTATTTATTCCCCTGTAGTGTAAGAACGGTACAACGATTCGCCTGCCGATGTCACTTTTATGAAGCGCGCCTGCATCAAAGAGGACATTTTTTCCGGCGGGGAGCTGTACCAGAATTGCCTGGCCGTGCCCGACATCCAGGCAGTTGATAACCAGATCACTGTGGTACTTCCTTTGCCATTTCGTAGCGCCTATGAAAACTATTACCACCAGGGCCATCACCGTGCAGATTATCTTTTTGGTTAGTGGATGCCGAAGATAGACCAGGCCGGCGAAAAGAATCAGACAGTAATACAAAATGATTGGTACTATAGACACTCGACCTATAAGCATATACGAGATGTCCAGATGGGCCAGCAGCTTTACAATTCCGATAAGGGCGTTGCTTAATCCTGTTACTATTATGCCCAGCAACCACGCCGCGGTCGGCAGCAAAAAGGATAAGATTATTTTCAGGTATCCTATGGTCAAAATCAAAGCCACAAATGGAAAAGCAACCACTGTCCACACACTTGTGAGGGGATTTATCGTGTAAAAGTGATAAAGTAAAATCCCGGCACCACCGAGCCAGGCAGTAACTCCTGTGGAGAATAATCGTAAAGAATATGGCCCCGGCCTCGCTATGATTCGATAGAATGGTTTTGTTAGCGGGGCTTTCTTATACCATAGCAGGCTTGTTATCGTTTCGTATAGAAACAAGTGGAATCGCCTGCAAAAAAGTAAAATCCCAAGCACCGTAGCAAAAGATAACTGCCAGCCGGGTTCGAATAGATTTGTCGGCCTCATCAACAGAAGGATTATTGCCGCCAGCGAAAGTGTGTTGATGTGATTGGGACGCCGGCTAAAGAAATACGATGCGCAGAAAACAAAACTAATAATAGCCGCTCTCACAGTCGGTGCCCTCGGCGGTACGATAAGCAGAAAAACAGCTGTCACGCCAATACAAATCGTCGCGCGTCCGGGCTTCATTATTCCTGCCGTCCTGCAAAGCCGCCACACAATCCCCACTAAAATACCCAGGTGCATGCCGGAAAGGCTGATAAAGTGCAGCAGGCCGGTCTTGCGAAATGCCAGATAAGTCCGGCTGTCGATATTACCTCTGTAACCCAATAGCAACGCCTCCAGTAAGCCCCGGCTTTCTTCTTCCGGCGACAGGTTACCCAGCAATGCCTGTGTGGCCGTTTCCCTTAATTTCCTTTTAATCTTTGTAAAGAAGCCTGCAGGATTGCTTTCCAAAAGTTCGATGCCGGCTCGTGATTGCACTAAAGCTGCTACAAAAATACTTTTCCGAGCCAGATACTTTGCCACGTCGAACTGGCCGGGATTGGTGGCACCTTTGAATCTGTCCAGCCAGCAATATGCCTGTATGTAGTCGCCCGCCTTCAGGTCCAGCACGGCCTCGCTAACCTGCACTCGGACGGTTCCGCCCGCCTTTGCCCATCCGTCTGTTGTTTTTATCTGGTCCATCTTCAAATAAAAACTGCTGGTTGGATCGTTAAACGTAAACTTTACAAATTTCCATTGTTCGTTTTTTTGAATATATGGTTCGGTAATTATTACGCCGCGTATTGTCGCCAGCCTGCGCTCGTTGTCGACAAAGTTGCGGATGTCGTTTGGCTTCGGTTGGTGAAAGTGTATCAGGCGAATCGCCCCGAGGCACAGAAAACACATCAGGGCCGTGTATGCACTTATGAACGTCAGATTTTGTCCTTTTACGAGATACGAAATACGAGATGCGAGATACAAAATAATTGTTGCAGCTATGAAAATCCATATTGCTATTAACCAGAACCATATCGGCAGATGAAAGATGTTTTGAATGACAATCCCTGCTATCAGGCCTGCCGCAACAAACAGCAGGGGGGTGATGCTTATTATTTGTTTGTGTACGTTCGCCCAGCTCCACGCTAATTGCCTGTCGATCAGGGCCAGTTTCCGCTTTATCTCATCCATAGGCTGACAGACTACAGGCTCAATTCGCAAGATGCAAGGACAATTTAACTACAGATTAGCAGATTTTTGTTATGGACAGTTTGGGGGAGGATTGGTAAATTGGGGGCTTACAGGATGCAGATATACTGAAACGCACCAGATGATAGATAACGGGGATGTCCACATCGAACAGCCGTGCTGTTGGGATATTATGCGGAAACCATATAGGCAACAGTTAGGAGAATGTTGGGGATTCATGAAACAAATATATAAAATATACTTTCTATTATCATTCTTAATTCTTATTACCATATTTCCTTTATCTTGTGCACAAACAATTCAGGATCCTGTTTTGCTTAAACGAATCGCAGCAATTAAGGCCATAGACAATCATTCCCACGTGTCTCCAGCTACTGCCACCCAAGGTACCGAAGAAGAGCCTGCCGATTTACCTGGAAAGCCACCTTTTGACCTTCCTGCGAATCTTCGTTTTGATAATCCTCACTGGATAGTTGCCTGGCGTGATTTATACGGATATAAATATAACGACATGGAAAAAGAACATCTAAGCCTTGTTTTTAAGGAGAAGCAACGCATCAAACGTGAGCAAGGTGAGAATTATCCAACTTGGATTTTAGATAAATTAGGAATAGAAACCGCTTTGGTTAATTCATCGGAACTCGGTTCGGGACAAACGCCGCCTCGCTTTTATTGGGTGCCAATTGCAGATGATTACATAAATCCTCTATCAGGTATTCGTTATCATACAAGCGATATAAAACCTGCAGCGACGTTAGAGGAATATACCAAAACTGTTGTGACTGAGGTGATTGAATCGTTTAAGCAGGAAGGTGCGATAGCGATTAAGTTTGCAACTGCTTATCAGCGACCACTGAATTTCGAAAAAGTATCCAGTTTGGAAGCGGCTTTGGTCTATGAGCAACTGCTTGCAGAAAAGGAAGTTTCAATTAGCGAACAACGCAAACTGCAAGATTATCTTTTCCGCTATATAGCACGGGAAGCCGGGCGATTGGATCTAAAAGTACATATCCATACAGGTATCGGTAAAGGTACACATTTCAACATAAGTGGTTCAAATCCGATGCTATTGGAGTCTGTCTTCAATGATCCCGACCAGCGAAATACCAAATTTGTAATTATCCATGGCGGGTGGCCTTTTGATAAAGAAACGGGTGCTATGTTAATCAAGCCGAATGTCTATATTGATTTCTCTGCACAGGCGTTTCTTCGTTCCACGTATGCATTGAGCAAGACGATTCGTTCTTGGCTGGAGTGGTATCCTGAGAAAGTATTATTCGGAACCGATGCAGTGGGAATTTCGCCGTTATCAGATTGGGAGGAACGTGCATGGCTTGCTACAAGTTCAGCTCGTAATGCCCTCGCGATAGCTCTAACAGAGATGATGAACGATGGGCAGATCTCACGTAACCGTGCCTTTGAACTGGCCGAGATGGTGCTTCGTACAAATGCCATAAGACTTTATGGTTTTCAATCTACTATACATCAGGCTGCGGAGGCCGGAAACCTGGCAAAAGTAAAGGCTTTTATCCAGGAAGGTATTGATGTCAATACGAAGGTGCATGGGTGCACACCTCTGCACCGCGCTGCTCGTTACGGACACAAGCAAGTAGCGAAACTACTTATCGCTGAAGGTGCTGATGTCAATGCAAAGGACAGGCGGGACCGGACACCTGTTGATCTGGCGATTAACCAAAGCCGAAAAGAGACGGCCAAGCTTCTCGTGTCTGCGAGTGGCGATGTTTCGCTTCATACCGCAGCTTATATTGGAGATTTGCAGAGAGTTCAGAAGTTCATTGACGGCGGTGCGAATTTGGACGCTGTCGACCAGAAGGGCCAAACAGCGCTGCATTATGCAGCTAAGGCAGGACAGATAACAATAGCCAAGCTTTTGATTGCTAATGGAGCGGACGTCAACGCCGGAGATGACTGGACACCCTTACAGGAAGCAGCTTATGGCAGTAGGGAACTGGTTGATCTGCTTCTTGCTAAAGGGGCTGACATCAAAACGGGCAAATGGCCAGCCCTTCATTGTGCCCTTGATGCCCAGCGTTTTGACATAGTGGAATTGCTCCTGGCTAAAGGCGCAGATGCCAATATCAGAGATGGCGAAGGCAGGACGCCACTTCATGTTTCTGCCTGGTATGCAGCTTCACGTTACCCAAAGATTGTTGAACTACTTATTGCTAAAGGAGCGGATATCGATGCAAAAGATAATAATGGTAAGACTGCCTTGTCGTACGCTATAGAGTACTGGCACACCGAAATCGTCGAACTGTTGCGCAAGCACGGGGCTGAGGAATGATTATTTGATCCCTAAGGTGTGAGTTAAGGTTGAATGATTATTGTAAACGAGGCTGGGATGGCCGGTCCTGGTTAGATAACGCTTCTTTATCCCACAGGGCAAACTCACAGGGTAAACGTTTTTTTTATAGTAGATAAAGCCGTTTCGACTTGGTAAGCTAGGTGGATTGGTAAATTTTAAATTTCAGATATACATAGTTTGCTTTATCAATGCGTATAGGAGGTAACAATGGAAGATGCCGTTTGGATAGTTTTCATCATCGCAGTCCTGATATACTTACTGTACAATTTGAAAATGTCAAAGGACCCTAAGGACGAGCTGCTTAAGGCAAAGAAGCTTCTCGACGAGGGTTTGATTGAGCAGAGTGATTACGAGAAGATCAAGGACAAGCTGATAAAGCGCATAATAGAATGAGAGCCGCAGCCCCGTTTTTATATGCAGGGTGATATATTTATCTCAAAGCTGTATGTATTCTTTTGATTCGAAGTTTGTTTTCTAATTATTTTTTCCATCCCGGCCCTCGTTAATTCGAGGGGCGATTACGGTGCAATTCTTCTAAACGATCAAACCTCAGGGCAATTCTGCGATAGTAATTTTCAAGGTAGGCTCCGAGGAAAAGCACAAAAGATAGTCCCAAAGTAAGACCGAAATACTTCCACAATTCAAAATAGCCACAAAACACAGACGCAAGTAAAGACAGCCATCCGAGTGAAAACCTAAAAATCGCGGGACGAATTTTACCATTTTCCATTGGTTCACGCCTTTCTTATTTTATATACAAAATCCACAAGTTTTCAACTTACTCTTGATTTGATTATCAACATTCATCCAAGAGAGCCAACCCTTTCCATATCTCTTCAAACTGACATTTCCCATATAAACTCTTAAACAACATAACTTTCTCTTTACAATTGCTTCTATACAGATATACGCTCCATTGACGAATTTCATTCAAATTATCTCGTATTGTGTTAGATCCCGTAAGGATAAACATAGTTTTAAGAAGCCCGGTCGAAAAAAAAAGTTAAAAAAAAGCGCTTGACAGATATGCATATATTATACATAATTATACATATATATATGTGCATTTAAGGAATTGACGATGAGAACCACATTAAATATCGACGATAAATTATTGGGTAAAGCATCAAAATTAACCGGTGTTAAAGAAAAGACTTCCTTAATCAGGCTCGGCCTGGAGGCCCTAATCGCCCTCGAGAGCAGCAAAAGACTGGCCTTGTTGGGAGGGACCGAAAAGAAATTAAGACCTGTACCTCGCAGAAGAAACAGGGGCAGATAATATGGTTCTCGTTGATAGCTCTGTTTGGGTCCGACACTTGCGTGCAGGCGAATCCGACCTTGAGATTCTACTAAATGACGGAAGAGTTGTTTGCCATCCATTTATCGTTGGTGAACTTGCGTGTGGAAATCTTAAGAACAGGACCGAGATACTTGCCCTGCTGCGCTGCCTTCCTATGGCGAAACAGGCAGAGCATGAGGAGGTTTTGCAGTTTATCGAAAGTAATCAGCTTATGGGCAAAGGGATCGGCTATGTTGATGCTCACCTGCTTGCCTCTGCGGTCCTGACTGCAATTCCATTTTGGACACTGGATAAAAAGCTGCAGGAGGCCTCCTTAAAGTTGGGTATCAGCCTGCAATAACATCCATAGCACAATAGACAACAGATTCAAGACGCAGGAGGCAAGGCCAATTTTGCCTTCAGAGAGAACACAGGTTCCTCTATTTTATTACCGCCTATATAGTTATTTTTTTCTTGTAATTGAGCAAAAAGGTGTTATAATGCGTTTGTATTAGCTTTTTGCAGTTTCTTGAGAAGAAGGAGGCGGAAAGTGAAAAGCGAACCACTTCTTCTATTGTTGGTTGTGGTTGTATCGGCGGGTTTGACAGGCAGGGTTTCAGCGCAGAAGTACAGCGGTGGTACCGGAGAATCTGCTGATCCTTATTTGATTTCCACCGCCCACGATATGAATGAGATTGGCGCCCACCCCAATGACTGGGACAGGCATTTTGTGTTGACAGCGGATATCAATCTGGCTGATTACGCCGGGACTTCATTTAATATTATTGGCAGCTCTGACACGAAATTTACCGGAACTTTTGATGGTAACGACCATCTCATTAGTAACTTCACTTATACAGACACCGACAGGTCCGGCGTAGGCCTCTTTGGATATCTTGGCCCAGGCGGTGAGATTGGCAACCTTGGGCTTGTTGATGTTAATGTAATTAGCAACTCCGGGTGGTATATCGGCTCTCTTGTCGGATACAATGATGGCGGCACAATTAGCAATTGTTTTGCGACAGGTAACGTTTTGGGACTTGACGAAGTTGGGGGTCTTGTGGGGGCAAGTACGGGTATCATTTTAAGTTGCTACAGCAGCGGAATGGTCACAGCCACTTTTGATGATGTTGGCGGTTTGGTAGGTTCTACATCAGGTCCCGGCTCAATCTATGATAGTTTTTCTTCGGCGACCGTCACCGGGCCGGATGATACGGGAGGGCTGGTTGGCAGGCACTGGGGAGATACGATTTCCGGTTGCTATGCAACCGGACAGGTAATCGGGGAAGATGAGTTAGGAGGTCTGGTTGGCTGGAATTTTACCGGTACTGTTATTAACTGTTATGCTACCGGAGATATATCGGGCAGGTCGAGTGGGGGAGGATTAATAGGATACAACGATGGGATAGTAATCAATTGCTATTCGTCAGGCACCATCGGCCCATTTTATTATGAAAAGGGAGGATTTGTAGGGACAGATTCTTACGGGAGCTATGCCGGCAACTTTTGGGATGTCAATGCCAATCCAGGGCTTAACGGTGTTGGCAGCTTTTATAACAACGATCCGCCCGGCGTTATTGGCGAAACATCAGAAAATATGAAATTAGGAAGCACATTTATAAATGCAGGCTGGGACTTTGTCGGCGAAACAACCAATGGCACTGAGGATATTTGGCTGACGCTTACATGTAACTATCCCGGGCATTCATGGCAGTCGACAGTCACAGTGCCGGATATCACAGGATTGAATCAGGCTGATGCTGAAAGTGTTTTGGCATCTGCCAGGCTTATTGTCGGCTCAGTAGTAACATTTCGTGATGATGCTCTGCCTTCCGGGCATGTTTTCGAGCAGTCACCCGTGGGAGGTTGTGAGGCGTCGATTCATTCGAATATAGATGTTGTGGTTTCATACAGGATTTATGAAAGCGGTGTTGGAAGTCCCGATGATCCATTCCTGATTGCTACGGTCGAGCAGTTCAATATTATGAGATCATATTCGGGGGAGTGGGACAAACATTTTGCGCTAATAGACGACATCGATATGTCGCCGTATACTTTTTCAACTGCTCTTATTGCTCCAGACACAAGTATATCAAGCCGTTATTTTCAGGGTACGAAGTTTACGGGAGTCTTTGATGGGAAAGGTCATAGCATAAGCAATCTAATTGTAGATACCAATGGAGCCTGGAGTGATTATCTTGGTCTTTTCGGTTTTGTTGACGAGAGCGCTCAAATACTTAACCTTTTCCTTGAGAATGCAACTATTACGGGGGGGGACGGGTCCGAGTATGTTGGGAGCCTTGCAGGATATAGTAAAGGAATAATCAACAACTGTTACGTGGACTGCACCGTTTTTGGTAAGAACGATATCGGCGGCCTGGTAGGGCGCTCCTTAGGGGGACAAATCAATCGTTGCAGTGCCGTTGCCGGAACGGTAGATGGAACTTTTAATGTAGGGGGGCTCGTCGGAGACAATACCGGCCTTATAGATAACTGCTATGCGATAGTTAATGTTACAAGTGGAACCTATACCGGTGGTTTAGTCGGGAGAAATAGTGGGACTATTAATTTGAGTTATGCAGCTGGGGAGGTGGCTGGAACAGTTTCAACCGCCGGCGGATTGCTGGGCAGATTAAATTACAGTACCTCTATTACTAACCAATGTTTTTGGGACATTGATGTGAATCCCTCTCTTACAGGAGTTGGTGGAATACAAGATCCTACTGAAGTTAGGAGCAGAACAACCTTCCAAATGAAGCGTCAAAGCACTTTTACGTCTTTCGGATGGGATTTTGTGGGAGAAACGACAAATGGCATAGAAGATATCTGGCGTCTTTGTAAAGATGGAGTTGATTATCCGGGTTTGGCCAGGGAATTTCCTGTGGGTGATTTTGTCTGTGGTGACGGTGTTGACGCAAGAGACTTTGCATTTTTTGTTATGTACTGGCTTGAGTCGGACTGTCATATGAGCAACGATTGCCGTGGTGTGGATGTTAATTTCTCCGGCGAGGTAGATTTCAAAGACTATTCTATTTTTCTCGAAAATTGGCTATCCGGGTTGTAGGAAGAGGTATATGAACAAGGAACTTCTTTTAGCTTTTTTTGTGGTAACTGTTGTTACCGGTCCTGCCTTTGCCGGCATATACGGCGGGGGAAGCGGAACAGCACAAGATCCATACCTTATTTATGACGCCAGCCACCTTAATACTATCGGCACCGAACCCAATGACATGGATAAGCACTTTATGCTCATGGCTGACGTTGATCTGTCGGCTTATGCCGGTACCTCATTTAACATTATAGGCAGTTCTTCAGGTATGGAATTCACAGGAATCTTTGACGGTAACGGACATCTTATCAGTAACTTCACTTACGCCGATCCTGAAAGGCCTCGTGTGGGATTATTTGGATATACCGGCGGGGAAGCAAACATAAGAAACGTTACCTTGGTAAATGTTAATGTGGTGGGCTATTATTACGTAGGCGGCCTTGTCGGTTACAATGAAGGCGATATAACGAACTGTCATGTTAGCGGTCATGTCAATGGCCATCAAGAAGTCGGCGGTCTCATCGGCTTTAGTGATGATGGCGCTGTGGTATCCGACTGCAGCTCGGCCGTGATGATTGACGAAGGTTCCTCTAATGTTGGGTGCCTGATAGGATATAACTATTATACCCTGCTCCTGAACTGTTGTGCCACCGGCGATGTAATCACTACCGGTTATGCCGTTGGCGGACTTTCCGGCTACAGCAGGGGGCCGATCGTGAACTGCTCCGCCAGCGGAAATGTATCTGGGGACGGGTCTGTGGGAGGATTGGTCGGAGAATGTGATAATGGCCCCGGTACCTTCAACTGCTTTGCTACAGGGAATGTCTCGGCCACATACAAGGCAGGCGGTCTGATAGGGCGCAATTATATGCCCGTTGGCAATTGTTATGCCACAGGCGCAGTAGATGCATACAATATGGCAGGGGGACTCATTGGAGAGTCGATATGGGATCCAGTAACGGAAAATTGCTATGCAGTGGGCCCGGTCGCTGGAGTAGATGACCTTGGCGGCCTTGTCGGTCGTTGTAATGATGATGGACTTAATTTCGTCAGTTGTTTCTGGGATGCCTATGTAAATCCCACGCTTACAGGTATCGGCAACTTGCAAGACCCTAATGATGTTATCGCGGAAACCACAGAAAATATGCAGGTAGAAAGTACTTTCACCAGCAAGGGTTGGGATTTCGTCGGCGAAATGACCAACGGGCCAAGCGATGACTGGGCCATGCCCTTCGGTGGAGGCTATCCTGTTTTCTGCAATCAACTTGATCCTTTGCCGCCTTTGCCGGCGTTCTCCGGCGGATCAGGTACCGAAGCTGATCCGTTTATATTAGCGGATGCTAATGACTTAAGTGCTATCGGGCACAACCTAAGGCTTATTGATAAACATTTCCGTGTGGTAAATAATATTGATATGGAAGATTCTGCCTACTTCATAATCGCAGACGGCGAAGCGCCATTTACAGGTGTATTTGATGGTAACGGTCACTGCGTGAGTAATTTGACCTATACTTCCGATCAGAAAAACAAGATAGGCTTGTTTGCATATCTTGGTAATGGAGGACAAATTAAGAACCTGGGGTTATCCAACGTGAACATTGATGCCGGAGAAGCTGATTACGTTGGGGGATTGGTCGGTCTCAGTGAAGAAGGAACAATTTCGAACTGCTATGTCACAGGCAGCGTCAGCGGCTTCGACTATGTTTCCGTTTTGGTTGGATACGTTGACTCAGGAGCTGTTAGCAATTGCTATGCGACCGGCAGTGTGGGCGGATACACTCCGGTAGGTGGGCTTATTGGATACAGCAGGAATAGTAATGTAACTAATTGTTACGCGGCAGTTTCTGTCGTGGGAACCGTATACATTGGCGGATTTATCGGGCGAAGCTCCTACAATAGCTATCTTAGCTGTTTTTACGACAGCGACATTAATCCATATCTTGTTGGAATTGGTTCAGGAAGCGATCCGAACGTAGTGGGCAGGACAAGAGAAATCATGCAAATAGAGGATACGTTCACATCCTGCGGCTGGGATTTTGTCGGTGAAACCGCAAATGGAACGGAGGATATATGGCTTATGCCTCCATGCGGCTATCCGGCGTTTTCCTGGCAGCAACTTGTATTTGTTCCTGATGTGGCGGGAATGCTGCTTGATGATGCCAAATCAGCACTGAGAGCGGCTGGTTTGAATTTCCTGATTACCAGTCGAAATTACAGTGACAGCGTCCCGGGTGGTTCTGTCATCGAGTTCAGTCCTGAAGCAGGCAGCATTGTCGCCGATAATTCATCAATCATTATCGTAGTCTCAGCCGGTCCATGTCCTTATGAAGGGGGAACCGGCGCGAAGGGCGCTCCCTGTCGTATTAACAATGTCTCGCATCTGCAGACACTGGCAAATACTCCTGAGGATTATGATTTGCATTTCATTCTCACGAACGATATTGATTTATCGGGATTTACATATACAAATGCTGTTATTGCGTCTGATCCTTGTAATTACTACTACGCATTTGACGGTACTCCTTTTACCGGCAGCTTTAACGGCAATCGGCATAAGATAACCGGTCTTACTATAGATGCGAACGGAATTGACAGCGATCACATCGGACTGTTCGGCCAGATCGGCCCGGGAGGAAGCGTATATGATCTTACAGTTGAAGATGTCAATATTTCGTGCGGCAAAGGCTCGGTAAATACCGGTGGATTAGTCGGCAAAATTTTTCTTGGCAGAGTTGAAAACTGCATAGCTACCGGAACTGTTTCAGGGTACTTCCTGGTCGGAGGACTTGCGGGATATAACTATCGTAGTATCATCCTGGAATCCTGTGCCTTAGGCTCCGTTCAAGGAGGGAGGTGCGTAGGTGGATTAGTCGGGGAAAGCAACAAAGGTAGTATTTTGCGATGTGGGGCTAACGAAAATGTTACCGGTGGATATGAGTATACCGGAGGATTAGTTGGATTGAATGTCGGGCCTGTTGACGACTCGTATGCAACGGGAAACGTTGTTGGTACTGAATACGCCGATAAAATTGGCGGTCTTATAGGATACAACTCAGGCACGATTAGAAACAGCTATGCCGCGTGTACGGTCGCCGGCAGCGGATTGGTAGGCAGAGAACCAAGTTATGGCAATTGCACTTACATTGGTTGCTTCTGGGATAATACAATCGGACCAACAGATGGTTTGGGTTATAAAACAGATCCTGGCGGTATGGTTGGCGAATCGACTGAAAATCTACAAACACAAAGCACATTTACAGATGCGGGCTGGGATTTCGTTTGGGAAACCACCAATGGCACTGGAGACATATGGGCTATATGTGATAATGTCGACTATCCTAAACTTGCATGGCAGTTTATCCTCGGCGATATCGATGGTGATGAGAACATTGATTTTGGGGACTTTGCCCAACTTGCCGGAAGCTGGCAACAGATTGTTGACAGCTTCTATTGTGGCGGAGTTGATCTAAACGGCGATGGCCGAATGGATTTCTTCGATATTGCGATTTTTGCATCGCACTGGCTCGCAGGCACTGAGTTGTAAACATATTGGACTTAAAAAAGTCAAGTGCCTGAAGGATATTTTATCCGCGATCTCTGTGTCGGATGTGGAAAAACTACAGTCTTTTGTTGGTTCGCTGCTTTCGCGGAGCCAGGCTTTTCTTTCCTTGTTTATTTTTTCCACCCGGGTCCTCGTACTACCCGGCCGGGGGTGGCTCCTGTATGAACGCCATCCTTTAGGACCTGTGTTCCGTTTACGAAGACGTGGACCATGCCGGTCGCGTACTGGTGTGGCTTTTCGAACGTGGCATGGTCGGTGATTGTGTCGGGGTCGAAAACCACAACGTCTGCGTAGAATCCTTTTTTAAGTTTTCCCCGGCGGTCGAGTTTCAGGTTTTCGGCCGGCAGTGAGGTCAGGCGTCTGATCGCCTCGGTGAGCGTAATGAGCTTTTCCTGTCGGACATATTTACCGAGCAGCCGGGCGAAGCTGCCGTATGCGCGGGGGTGTACGTTCGATTGTAAGAAAACCCCCTCCGGGGCCAAAGAGGCCGCATCCGAACAGAAGGTGACCCAGGGAAGTTTGATCTGCTTTCTTACATTTTCTTCGGACATTAAAAAGTAGACCGTTTCAACCCGGCTGTTGTCTTCGATGACAAGGTCCATCGCGGTTTCGGCAGGTGATTTTTTTCTCATCCGGGCAACTTCAGCGAGCGTTTTGCCGGTAAGGTGATTAAGCCTTGCTGTTTTGAATCCCACCAGGAGAACGTTTTCCGGTTTGCCTGCTAAAAGGAATAAGTTTTCCCATTCTTTAGTGGGCGTAGTCATCTCCCTGACAAGCCGCTTTCTGATTTTCGGGTCTCTTAGCCGCTGTACCCATTCATCGTGTCCACCTTTCTGGACCCAGGGCGGCATTGCGGCGTTGAGGCCTGTCAGGCCGGCGGTATAGGTATACATATTGGCCGTGATTTTGAGGCCTTCGGCCCGTGCCTTTTCGATTTTTTCGACCATGTCATCGTATTTGTGCCAGTTTGATTTGCCGGCAACCTTCATGTGGTAAAGTTCAGCGGTGACGTTTGCCTTTCGGGTGATTGTTATAAATTCGTCCAGCGCTTCAAGTAAGGCGTTGCCCTCGCTTCGGATGTGCGAGATGTACATTCCATTGTATCCGGCCGCGACTTCCGCGAGCGCGGTTAGCTCTTCGGTAGTGGCATAAAAAGCCGGGGCATAAATCAGCGCAGAACTGACACCTAATGCACCCTCCCGCATCGCCTTAGCCACGAATTTGCGCATCTTCTCAAGCTCTTTGCGAGTAGCAGGGCGGTCCTGATATCCGAGAGCATGGAAGCGTGCATTCGTTGCGCCAATAAAAGAGGCCACATTGGTCGATACTCCTTTGTTGACGAGATATTCGAGATGTTCTTCGAGTGTGTCCCATTTTCCGGGAAAAGGCTCCATTGACCATCCCTCTCCCAGGATTTCAAGGGTTACACCCTGTCTAATATCGCTTTGTGACCTTCCATCCTGTATAATGGATAAATTTGCCCAGCTTAACATATTTATAAAACCGGGGGCAACCGCCAGGCCTTTTGCATCGATAACCACGTCGGCATCCGGTTTGAGATTGCCTATGGCTTTGATATGACCGTTTTTGATTCCGATATCGGCGACGTAAGATGGTGAGCCGGAGCCGTCGTAGATATGGCCCGATTTTATTACTACATCATAGCTCTTTGAGCGGCCGAAGAAGCCCGCACTGACTATTAACAATCCGGTACAGAGGAATAGTGTTATTTTTCGCATAATAGTGCCTCTTTTCTGATTTTTAGTTTACCACCGCCCGGCCAAATCGGCAAGATTTCAATACAATTTGTGTTGAAATCAAATCTTATATTGCATTATTATAAAGGAGGCAGCGTGCAGTCCACAGGACACTATGTAGTGGAGTAGCGCTTATGAAGTTACTTTGGAAAAGCCTGATTAAGAGAATAATCTTTCTGGTTCTGTTTACGCCAATCCATTTAGTAGCAACGCTTATGATGGTGCAGAGGTTCTTTTTCAATCCACGCAATTCCGGTACGATAGAGACTGTGTTTAAATACCTGACGTTTGTATTTACTCTGCCAGTCATATATCCCTGCATGCGGATTGACCCGGATGGCGAACGGCTCCCGGAATGGTTTCAAGCTTTTTCGTTCTTTTTGAATTCGTTTGTCTGGGCCCTTCTGATTTTGCTTCTGTTCATTATAGTCAAGCGTCTTTACGCGAGAGGCGGAAAGCCCGCCGCCGTTGCGGGACCTGATAACAATTAAGCACCTCTCAAAAACATTTGTAAATGGGCGCTGAGTTTTCAGGAAGTATCCCTTAAAGCAGTTCCTGTCGGAGGATGCGAAAAAACTCCTCTCTGGCCCGGTGTTCAATCCAGGGCTTATGGCCGCAGTGCTTTAGCAGGACAAATCGAAAGTGTTTTAGAACGGCCGCGAGAGGCTTTTGAACTCCTTCAGCTGGATGAGGGTCATAATCACCGTGGATTGCAACAACCGGGCATTTGATGTCGTTACCGAGTTTAAGGAGTTTGCCGCTGTTTCTCAGATCCGCGGCATCGGGCCACACGCCTTGAAAAATATCGGCACGGCTTTCAATTTCTTCAGGTTTGTCCGTTTCGGGGTCGTATGCATCGGCTTCTGAAGCCAATGTTCCGAGCCTGGCAAATAGGGTGTCTTTGTTTTGGATTGCAGGATCTCCTAAATTTCTACAGATGAAATCAAACTCTGCTCTTTCCTGCTCACTGAGGCGATTTAATCTGGTCCCGTGGATTCCTGCAGCATACTTTTCTTCATATGGGCCGCTTGCGACAAGTATCAGTTTTTTGATAATTGCGGGATAACGAGCGGCAACAATAAAACTCAGCCATGCACCCCAGGAAAAGCCAATCAGGGTGACAGGAAGGTCGGCGTGGTTTTCAAGAACAGTCTTTAGCTCCTCGACCTGTGCTTCGAGCGATTCCATAGTTTGAATCGGCTCCAAGACACCGCAGCCTGATGAAAGTTCATATGCTACGGGAGCCATTTCTCCAGCTGCACCCGGGCCACCGTGAATGACGGCGACACAGAAAGGTGCTTTTCCATATTTTCTCAGTTTTTTCATACCTGATAAGGTGTCATCTTTGTTTGGGCTCAGATGTTCTTCAATTTTTCAGCAGCGGCTTCGACGGCGGCTGCGACTGCGCTATCATCCTCCCATCTTGCGAACATCTGCTTCGTGATCTTGACTTGTTTTGCCGCATCGCCGAGCATCTTGTACAGCCCGCCAATCTCGCACTCGGTGTGGCGGCCGCACTTGAAACAGGGCGGAACCTTCGAGAGGTATGTAACCGTGTCGAGGATGTTGACCTGGAACTTAGTCAACAACCTGTGGAACAGCTCTACAGCAAAATCGAGCTGCAACGCACCGCCGACCACGAGCACAAAGGGCTTGCCGGCAATCGGAATGTCGACATGGCGATAACCGAAAAAACGCTCGATGAACGCCCATGCCATTGCGTTCACGGTGTTGAAATAAACGGGCGTGCCGATGACCACAGCGTCGGCCTCCTTGACCTTCTGATAGTACGGCTGGGCATCATCGGCCAGCATGCAGACCTGAGGCCTTGCGCACAATTGAACGCACCCTTTGCAGCCGGAGTAGTTCGAATCGGCGAGCTTTACGAATTCGGCCTCATGGCCACTCTTGTCAAGAATGGCTTTGACCATACGGTCGATGTTTCCCTGGCGTCCGGCGCTTCCTGCACTGAATCCGATTACCTTCATTTTTCATACCTCAATTTGCCGCAGGCAGCAGCAGTTCTTCCGGGCCAGGCCGGTCTGTGGGTTCCTTGCGCCTTTCCTGGATGATAAGTTCGACATCCTCGACGGTGATGCCCTCCGCCCAGCCTTTTGCACCCATGTCGAGGATCACGGATTCCTGTGTCGGATCTGCCGACGTTACCCGAACGAGAATGGTGCCCTCCCACGGTGAAGAATAGCGGAAACCAGACGTGCGATAGTCCTCAACGAGGGATGGATATATCTCGACTCGACCGACCCGCTGTGGCAGGGAGCCCACCGCACGCTTCTTGCCTGCGCGGAACGGCGCCAACTTCAAAAACGCGTCCAGGCCGTCGTTGAGGTACACCATCAGGGCCTCCTTTGCCGCGCCGCGCGCCAGACCATCTAATAAACGCCCACCGGCCCTGCTAAAATCCTTCAGTGATTCGTCTTCCAGCAGTGAGACCAGAGGGCCATCTCTAAAGCTCACCCACCGATTTTCGACGAGCCGAATGTCACGTCCTGCAACAAAAGTAGGAACTTTCGCAATCGGAGCCGTGTCGCCAGCATCTTTGAACAATAGAAAT
>JABAHP010003414.1_pt2 | contig 18940 bp, 38 predicted proteins | sample 7062081 | NCBI WGS metagenome assembly JABAHP01 (sample SAMN14534357, study PRJNA622989) | marine sediment metagenome | biome: marine biome [ENVO:00000428]; feature: marine pelagic biome [ENVO:01000023]; material: deep marine sediment [ENVO:00002113] | place: India: Gulf of Kutch | collected...
TGATGAAGGGGATGTTTATTTAAATTTTGATGTTAATATTCCTTTTATCTCTGATACAGAGAGAAAAGCAATAGAAACATTTCAAGATTCGGTTAAAAAAGTTAAGCCATTCTTTTTTGAGTTCGACGAATCAACAGGTGCGGTATTAGATTTGACATATGTCAATCTAAATAGTAATGTTGGTTTTTCGCATGTACCTAATAATAGATGGGCTGCAGATTTTACAATCAGGGAGGCTAAATAATGGCAATAACACCAATTAATATTCCGGCTTTAGAGGCTGATGATTGGACAGATTTTATCACGTTAATGACATCACAGATGAAAGGATTGATTAAGTTAACGTTGACAAATTATTCAAATACTTCTGCTCCGAGCATAGCAGCAGGTAGTATTGTAGAGATCGATGGGACATTTTATCAATTTACAACTGACGAAGCTGTAACAGGCAGCCCAACTGACGCGCAATTAAATTATATTAAATTGAGTAATTCAGGGGGAACAATAACTGTTGCCTGGGCGTCCGCAAATGGGACATGGTCTGATTCAAAACAAGGTTATTATGATGGTACAAGTAGATTTGTAGGTCAATGTTGGTATACAACATCTGGCACGGCATACACAAGAAAAATAGTATTTGATCAATATTATTATAATATTGTTAATAAATTTGATTTGGACACTATTAATAAAACAAGCACGGAACAGGTATTTAATGAAAATGGGGCTGATATAGATTTTAGGATTGAAAGTGATTCTGATACTGATGCATTTGTTTTGGATGCTGGTGGGGATTTGTTAAAAACCGGGACAAATATTAAAATAGCAACAGGGGGTGAAACTACACCAGATGTAGATGCTGGCGGGGTTTGTACATATCTTGGATCTGGCACTAATGCATATACAGCAAAATTAAATGGTTTTGCTCATGGAATTACTTCAATAGCTGAAACTGATACTTGGTATCGTGTAATAAAAGATGGTACAGGAGGTGCAAATATACAAGGGTATGCATCTGGTGTACAAAATGGCTTGTTGCTTCGTGGCTGGACAAATGGGGCAAATACAGGACATTTGACTGATGCGACAGTATCTATTTTTGCAGCAAAAAAGGATACAGGGACAAGCGAATCTGCACTTGCAGATGATGAAACGGCATTTGGTGTATTAAATGCAGGAACAGGCGCAAAATGGCTAATGACAGTATTAGGTAGCGGATCATTAAAAACAGCTGCCGGGAGATGGCCGACAAATACAGTACATGGAACAAGTATTACAAGAGGAACAGTTTATACGTCTCTGAATGATTCTCTCCCAAATGTGGGAGATAAAATAATAATAACAGGGGGTATTAATAGCAATAAAGTAGTATCATATGCGGAAAGAACAAGTACAGGCAATATTAGAATTTATTATCATGATGGAGCTGCTGCAAGTTTTAATGATTTTACGCCTGGGAGCACAATAACAAATAATTTTTCATTGGCATGGTGACATATGATATTATTATTTTTTTGGTTAGAATTTGGTATAGATTCTCAAAATTTTTTAAATTATATGGAAAACGGGCTCTCTTTTTATGAACAAAATTTTTATTTGACATTTGATACAAAATTAGTATTTGGAAAAATATTTTTTATTGAAGGGCAAGCGAAGGTTAATATGAAAAAATTTAAAAATATCATTGAATTTTTTCCTGAGCAATTAGTATCAGTATTTGGCATAGGATTGCAGTTTAAAAATATTACAATTGGTTATAGACATTTATGCAGTCATCCTGTAAAGCCATATAATAATATTTATAATTCAATCCCAAAATATGAGGGTGCAATTGATCAGGTATATATTAGAATAAGAGGAAAAGGGATATGGGATTAAACGAAGTAAAACAAAAAGCGGAATTATGGGAAAATTTTAAAAGAGCGAAGAATCTTTATGAAGGGGTCAAGGCAAAAATTGTAAATTGTCTGGCGGCAATTGACAGATTAGAGGAAAATGATATTTATACAGCTGGATTTGAGACAGGGATAAAAAATAAAATTACAAATGTGAAAAACAGTTTAAACACAATTGTTTTGTCGGAGGAGCTTGATAGTTAATGAGTGCATATACTGATTTTTTAGCAAAGCCGAATAGTAAAAAGATTACTCTTGTTGAAATAGACATAGGACAGCTGCAAAATCAGTGGTTGAATAAAGAGCCAGGAATCTGGGGTATAAAATTAACTACAAATAAAACAGGCGTAACATTTAATTTTGGGTATGGTTCTTTTGGGTTTGGTTCATTTGGTTATTCTGGAATCGGCGATTTAGGCAGGAACCCTGTTATATATCAAGTTAATTCAATGACTGTTGATGGAATAGCTTATACCTCTGTTGGGTCATTAGCTTCTTTAAGATCGACAAATGAATCGTTTTATTATGATCAGAGCACAACAATAATTTATGTACATTTTGATCAGTTTAAACAATGGTGGGAGTTTTCAACAATTCAATTAGGTGTTACTTCTGGATTCGCTACACATGCAGGGTATTATAATGATTTATATTATGATGCAGTAGTTAAAAGTGTGCCAAGCTTAACACAAGAGAAGGACTTTTTATTCTTTGGAATTTTAAATTATTCTGGTGGAGTTGTTGAGCTTGCTAATGAGAATGGACAATTTGATTCTTGGGGGAGTATAAATAATTTTATCTTTGGCCAGGAGGTAAGAGTTAAATTCGGTGGCGACACACTTGCTTATTCTGATTATGAAACAATTTATACAGGCTATGTATCAAGATTCCAATTAGATTACAATTCAATTAGATTAGATTTGAGAGATAGAAGAAAATTCCTTAACAGGAAAATAGGCCCAAGAGTTTTTGATACTGGGACATACACTGATATAAATGATGACGATAAAAATAAAACAATACCTTATATATATGGATCTTGTAGGCGTGTTCCTGCTGTATGCATTAATCAAGATGCAACATCTGGGCCTTATCAATTTGCTATTGCAGATATAACCTATCATAGCATTAAAGCATTAAATCAGGTTTATTTAGATGGGTCTACTGTTACAAGTACAGGGGGGCTGGTTAATGACACGACAGGCAATGATATAGCTTATTTTGAATTAACAAGTACACAATATACAACAAAAGGTGCTGAGGTTTTAGCTGATATTGATGGTTTTGACGACTCAACAGGCAGGACATCAACAGGGGCATTAATTGAAGATGCACTTGATATAATCAAGGATATTATTGTTAATGATGTTAGCTTGCCATATACGACAAATAATTTTAATACAACGCAATGGACGGCAGAGAGTTCCAGAGATTTAGATATTGGGATTGTTCTTGATGGGCAACTAATTACCGAATCGATTGAAGCGATATCAAATAGTAATTATGGCATGTTTATAATACAGCCAGATAATAGGTTTAGTTATAAAATATATGATCCGAGCGATACAGCGTTAAAAACAATTAAAAAAGATGAGTTGTTGGATGGAATATCTGTTGAATATCCAGATGATGAGTATCTAACAGCGTATACAGTTAAGTATGATCAAGGGTTTGAAGATGACGGCAAGTTTAGGCGATATTATGAGGATGCGAATGAATCAGATATTTTTACAAAATATGGTAATTATCGCAATAAGACGTTTGAGACTTATTTAACTTCTACAGCCGATGTTTTAACGTATTCGAGCAGAATAACAGAGGATACAAAAGAGATTGCTGCTTATTTTGATTTTCAAACTAAGACACAAAATTTGGATCTTGATGTAATTGATATTGTGAATGCAGAGATGGACAGAATCAATAAAGACTGGTATGGATCAGTTAAAATGCAAATAGTAAGAATTACAAAAAATATAAATAATAATACTGTTACAATAACAGGAAGGCAGGTTAATACATGAGCGATTGCAAAGATTGTCAACAAATAGCTTTTCTCCGTAGCAATCAAGAGAAATATGAGAAAAAAGCAGAGCAGAATTTTAACATAATTTTTAAAAAGCTTGACAAAGGGCAGGAGGGAGAGAAGGATATGCTTGAGAAATTGCTTGAGCTTGAGAGAAAAATATCTGGGTTTGCAATAGCGATTATTGGGACAATAATAGGCGGCGTATTGTTAAGTATCATTACATGGTTAATTTTTAAGAAATGAGGGTAAATGACAAAGGCAGAGAAATTAATTAATTTATTAAGACAATCTTCTTTACTTGTATATTATTATAAAGGGTATATGACTGGTTATCCTGAAAGAATAGCCAGGTTTAGCAATGGTTATCCTATGACATACTGTAACGTATTTGCAAGGGATTTCATGGATAGCACTTTAGTTGGTACCGGGACAGGGGGCTTTATTGGTGGAAAAGGTTCTTTATTCCCGGATGGATTTAACGTCGATATATCTTTAATGATGCCAGGAGAGACTATTTATAACATTATTATCAATACAACTTGTGCGCCTGCTTTGGAGAATGCAATAAAAGCCAGAGAGAAAGGGTTGATAAGTGAGCTATCTGCTCAGTATGCTCAAGAGGCTGCAAATGATGGAGTTGTGGTTTGGTGCGCGACTTCTGGTCATGAGGCAATTGTAAGCCCGGATTTAATTTTGAATGAAAAAGGGAGCTGTATTGGAGTTAATACATATGATCCAAATAGGGGGCCTATGCTGGGGCAAGCTGGAAGTTATAACGGCAGGGCTTATGCCAGTGATAGCCGAATATGGGGCCAGGATTGGCATAATGTAAGATATTTTGTATTCCCAGAAAGGAAATAATATGACGGCACAACAATGGTTTGATTTAACAAAAAAAGTTATACAGGCTTTTAGTGGAGCAGGCTTTGATATAATAATATGTGTTTGCATCGCGATATTAACACATGTTGGCAAGCTCCCATTTAAAAAGATTAAACAAAAATATAAATGGGTGCCTATAGCAATATGTTTTTTGATGGGGCTTATTGTTGGATTATCTCAGATTATTATTCTTAAAATACCAGCAGTAAACTGGATAAGGGTGATATTCGGTTACCCCGCATTCACTTCATTATCTTATTGGCTTATTAAAAAAAGATTGGATAAGAAAAATGAGAGAGATTGCAAAAAATGATAACTTCATTAAAGAAGCGGTTTTTATTCTGGTGTTTATTATTGTTATTTTTTTTAGTGGGTATGGGATTGGTGTTTTGTCAGGACTCGCAGATAAAAACGAATTGGCTCAAATTAAAAAAACTGTTGATACAACAAAATCTGTTAATAAAGACCTTGTCAAAAAACTTGCAGATAGCAAAAAAGCAAGTGATAAGCTTAAAGATGAAATTGCAGGAATTAAAAAAGAGTCAGAGCAGCGAATTAAAGAGATTAAAAAAAACTTTAACATTAAAATTAAACAAGTTGCAAGTCAAAATGAAGCAATTGAAGCAACAATTGACAGCCTCTTATCAGTTAGCGTTGAGGCTAAAGGAACGAGTAAAGAAATTATCGAAACAATTAGAAAGCTTGAAAAGGTTTTCAACAAGTAGTATATTAAGTATAGGTTTATACGTGGCTATAATTGGGTTTATAGTTGGATATAATATTAAATAATTTTTTTGCATTTTTTCTCCAGGCCCTTCGGGGCTTTTTTATTGCCCCAACGTAATAATTGCTTTTTCAACTGCTTCAGACATTGTCAATCGAAGTTCTGCCGCAACTTTTTTTAAGTACCAATAAGCTTCTTCTGAAATTTTAATTGATACTCGTTTTTTCTTATTGTCCATAAATACCTCCTTAAAAAAAATGCCCTGCCCGGCTCAGGGCTGAAGGAAAATAAGGTAAACCTTCAAAGGGATTGCCGGGTATTTATAACCGTCAACGACGGCTCACACACGAAAATAATTCATAGGATTATCATAACCTGAACCAGCATCAATATCAGCATAATGCATGTCAAGCAAGATCTCTGTTGTCAAGTCATGACTAATAGGCTGCACCAGCATGTCTTCATCCCATATTAATGATTCGTTTGTATATAAATCGGTTACATGATAATCTTTATCTTTGTATAAAAGTTTATACGGGATAAAGAATTCATCCACAAAATATTCTAATGCTTTTAGTGTTGATAATTTGGTTAAATTGCTCATTTTTATTCCTTTAAATTGTTTTTGGTGTTATTATTCGTTTTAGTCGAGTTGATCTCTAAAACTGGCTCTAATAAGGCCTTTTTGGCCACAGAAGCAAAATGTCGCTTGCCTTTATGGGCTGGATTTTTCCCCGTTCTATATGGATATAATGCGCAATCAATATATTTACAATTGCGCCTATCTTTGTAGATCCCTGCTGAACAATCAAGACAATAAGCTTTAATATTTTTAAGCGTTGGCACTCTGGGGTTAGATTCATTTTTATTCATTCTATATGAATGTAAAAAACAATTTGTAGAATTGCAATCTCGTATTTCATTTGATTGTTTATTGCTACAAAAATAACATTGTTTCCTGATAGCTTTTAATGGTGACATTTGCACCTCCTTTAAAAATGCCTTTATTTTAAGCGAGAAGGCACCTGTTTGATTTGTTTTTCCATCTCTTATCTCCTTTTTGATAAGGTGTCCTTATCTATATATAATGTACTACATTTTTACAAAATTGTCAACAAAAATATTTTTTATTTTTTTCTTGACAATTACACATGTGTGTATTATATTTAAATTAAGATAAGGAGTTAATTATGAAACAATCAAATGAAAACAAATTAAAATTACTAAAAGAGCTTGAAGCAGACCTGATGTCAAAAAAATGGCCAGGTCAATTTTATAAACCTTTAATGATGTTTTTTGCTTGGAAAAAAAGCACTCTGCAAAATTCTATCTGATGAGTACCGGGCGGTAACCGGTCGAATCGGCCAGGTCGGCACCTGGCTGACATAGAAAACCATAAAGGAGTAAAATATGGAAAAAATTGATTTAATCTTTGCATTGGAAGAAAAGGTAAAAGCTTTGGATAAGCTTTTAACAAGTCAATTGCATTTAAATGAAAACATGGTATCTTTATTACATGATTTAACAGACCGGATTATAGAGCTTGAAAAAAAGGCGTTTAGTAAAGGTGGCGAATAATGGAAAATGTTGAATTTATCAAATCATTATCGGGGGTCAAACAGTGTGGCGAGATTCTTGGAAGCATGCATCAAGAGTTCATAAAATCATATGTCAGTATGCAACTTGATTTAGAGAATTTGGCGCCGAATAAAAAAAATGCTTATGGCGGTTATGATTATGTAAGTCTGGATAGGATTTTAGACTATGTAAAACCGATTTTAAAAAATCATGGATTTGCTATTATTCAATTACTTTCTGGTAATGGCGAAACTGTTACAATTCATACAAGGTTGATGCATGTTTCAGGGTATGTTGAGGAGTCAATTTTAACTTTACCCAGGATTGAAAACAAGAAAATGAATGTTGTTCAGGAAATGGGGTCAGCTATTACATATGGTCGGCGTTATGCAATTAGTGCTATGCTTGGTATTGCTACAGATACAGATACTGATGGGACAACTAAACGAGATAAAGAAAAAAAAGAACGGCCTGAAATTAAGGCTTTAAAGCAATTGATTTGGAATTGTTATCAGCAGAAAGAAAACGACAAATATCTTTTTACACAGAAAGAAAGAGATGAGTCTATTGAAAAAATTAAATCTATCGCAAATAATGAAGAGGCTTTAAAAAAGTTTTTAGCAGCTTTGAACAAAGAATTGAACAACAGGAGGAGGTAAGAATGAGAATATATGACAAATACAATAAATTAATGTATTTAACCGAGGGCTTAAGTATTAAGGATTTTTTAACATTCAATAAAATAAAAAACCTTAGAAATGCAGACCTTAGATATGCAGACCTTAGATATGCAGACCTTAGACGTGCAAACCTTAACGATGCAGACCTTAGAGATGCAGACCTTAGCGGTGCAAATCTTGGCGGCGCAGACCTTAGCGGCGCAAACCTTAGCGAGGGAAAAATAAAAGACACGGGAGAATGGTTTAAACAAAATTTTGAAAAATCTTTAAATGGGTATATAGTATATAAATCTTTTGGAGAGTACGCAAAGCCTAACCCTGCTTGGAAAATCAAACCGGGGCAATACATCACAGAAAATGTAAATCATACAAAAACTCAAGAATGCGGATGTGGTGTAAATGTTGCGACTCTGGAATGGTGTAAAAAAAAATGTAAAAACACAATATGGAAATGTGTGATTGAATTTGAGGATCTTGTGGAGGTTTGCGTCCCTTATAATACAGATGGAAAAATCAGAGCCGGCAGAGTAAGAATAGTGGAGGAATTAAAATGAAACAAGAACTAATCAAAAAATCAATAGCGCACTGGGAAAGAATGTACAAATGGGTTGAGAAGCAAAAACCTGATGATATCATTTGCGCATATAAAATGGTTGATGCAATAGGGGAATGTTGGAGCGGCAAGCACTGCCCTTTGTGCTTAGAGTATTTTAGGTTTAATACAGAAGATAATGGAGATTGTACAAGGTGCCCTTTGTTTAAAGCTGGGCATGGTTGCGAAGCTGGGCCTTGGATAGATGTTAACTGTGCATTTACTTGGGGCGAATGGCTTGAGGCAGCGCAGAAAATGATTAAGACATTGGAGGAACTAAAATGATTAGCTGGTTTAAAATTAACGGCAAAAGAATAGAAATAGACAAGGTGAAAAAATCCGGGTTATATCCTAATGCATATTTGGATTTAGTTTCAAATCAAAGGGAATGGACAGGGATTCCAAGCGTTACGCAATTGATTAACGGAACAAGGATGGAATATCTTAAAATCCTTACACCATATGCGATAGATCCAGACAGGATGGCGTTTGCTGTTCATGGCACTCTATCACATAAAAAGCTTGAATATAAAAACTGTGCTGGGATGGCCGAGGTTGCAGTTAAATTAAATGGCATTACTGGGATTGTTGATCTTATTGAACGCCAGGATGATGGATCTTATTGGCTGATTGATTTTAAAACCTGGGGGTCTTATAGTGTAAGCTTAGCGCTTGGTCTGGTTAAAATTAAAAAGCCTCTTTTTTATTCGGATGGTACGCCACAATTGTATATGAGAAATGGTAATGGGTATAAAAAAGGTGAGCAAAAATATGAAGCAATATTTGTTCCGGACCCGGAAAAAGTAGACATGGAAACAACTGAATTGCAATTAAACATGTATCGTCTGATGGTAGAGGCTGAATTTGGCATTGAAATAAGTAAAATGAAAGTTTTTGCTATTGTTCGTGATGGGGGGACATATATAGCAAAGAATCGTGGGATTGACAAAAATACATATTACTTTGATGTCAAGAAATGGGAAGATGAAGACGTTAAAAAGTATTTTGCTGAAAAACGTGAAGCATTATTGAGAGCTGTAAATGATGCAAAAAGAAAAGGTGTTATTCAATCTTGCCCGGCTAAATGTTCATACAAAGAACGGTGGGGTGGCAAAAGGTGTGAAGATTATTGTGATGTTAAAGAAAAGTGCTTTGAGATTGGAGATAAGAATGATATATTATAAAAACAGGAATCTGATGTATCTAACTGAGGGGCTAAGCATTAAGGATTTTTTAACGTTTAATAACATAAAAGATCTTAGAGATGCAGACCTTAGCTATGTATATCTTAGAGATGCAGACCTTAGATGTGCAGACCTTAGCGGCGTAGACCTTAGATGTACAGACCTTATTGGTGCAAACCTTAGCGGCGCAAAACTTATTGGTGCAGACCTTAACTATGCAGACCTTAGATGTGCAAACCTTAGCGGCGCAAACCTTGATTTCACGTCCATGCCTTTTTCATGTAAAGGATTAAATTGGGAAATTGATAAAAGACTTGCTGTGCAAATTGCTTATCATTTTTGTTCAATGTACTGTAATGATGAAGAAACAATAAAGATGCAAAACTTGCTTATTGATTTTGCAAACCAATTTCACAGAACTGATGTCTCAAGATTGAAGAAAAAAGAAAATGCCAAAAATTAAATTTATAGGCCGATGGTCTGCTATTTGGCAAAAAAAGTTTAATGTCCCTAAAGGATATCTTTTAATTAAGCCAGATCAATTTTATCGGAGAGCAATTGGTAGTGCTTTGTTGAAAATTGAAGAGTATCAGAATAAAAAATTATGTAATCTACAAGGCGCACAATATGAAGAGTCTGATTATCTTAGACCCCTGGAAATACAAATTGATTATCACTTTAGAAAGCGGACATTAGATCAAAACGCTTTAATATGGAGCCTTTATTCAATTGAAGCTAATGAGTTGAATGCTGGGCAATCAGGGCATAAAGATCAAACTGTTACGCCTATGGAGCTATATTGTGCAGACCTGGAGGAGTATGCAGAAAGAGAAACTATCACAACAAGCCGTAAAAATCTTGGGTATTATATGAGCGAGTATCGTATAATAGAATCTGTAACATTGGAAACTGGCGAAGCTTTTAAGCCAGGATGTATTAAAGATTTAAATATTAATGCAGACCATAAAATAACTATTGTGGTAGTTCGAAGCACAAGCAAACTAAACACAAAGGAAATGGGGCAATGGGTTGATAGACTGTTTAATCGAATAGCTTATAATGGTATCCAGGTAACAACTCCAGGAGAGATTGCAGGCTATTGGAGGGATTGGCGAGAATATCTTAATGAAAATAAAGTTATTTTACATGAAGCTCTTTTGACTCAATCTGATTATAAATCTTTTAACCCAATATGTGAGGCCTGTGGTAAGTTTATTGGCTATGGTGGCGGGGAGCTTGCTCATATACACGCGATTGGAATGGGGGGGGATCGATCAAAAGAGCCAAAAAAAAATTATAGTTCAAATTGGCTGCATTTGTGTCATGATTGTCATATTGAAAAATGGCATAAAGTTGGAGTTAAGAAGTTTGTAAAAGAATATAAACACCTTAAATATAAGGTGCTTACAGCATTAAATAGAAAGGAGTAAGGAAATGGGTAAAAAAATAATGACTAGAACTGAAGCTGAAGTGTTATATGATATCTTAGTTAATTTCTGGGGAATATTAAAATGCAGGGGTTTATTAGTATCCGCCAAATGGATGCCGTGTCTAAAAGATGGATATGTTAGGCCGTCATTTAAAGATTTTTTATTTATTCATAATATAAATATAGGAGGGAATAAATGATTTATTATGCATTAGAATGGCATGGTAGTAAGGAAATTGATGAAGCAATAATTTTGCAATGCCATCAAGAAGTTAGAAAGATTTTTCATGATAAAGAATTTGATGATGAATAGGAGACAAAAGATGAAATTAAAAATTGAATTAGTTAGTTTGGGGGAATGTAAAAAATGTATAGATTATGATTTTAAACCGCCTATAATGATTTGCCCAATATGTAAAACTGAATATCAAGATTTTGATGGGCTTGGAATACTATATTGCAATAATTGCGGCTATTGTATTCATGCTTCATCAACATTCGATGAGGCTTTAAATGTTTACATCTGTGATTATTGCGGGAAGGTACAAAAATGAAAATGAAATTAAAAATTGAATTAGTTAGCTTGGAGGAATGTAAAGAATGTATGGATTATAGGGATTGTATTCGTTGTAATGAATATAGATGCATTACAATTAATAATCAAATGTATACCCCAGTATGCCCCTTGCAGATTGAAAAATTAAAACAGGAACAAGCCAGGTTACAAGAACAAAAAGACATGCTTGATAAGTTATACGAAAAAGCAAGAGAAATACAAGACACCCATCTTGAGCATATAACATACATAATATGGCAAGAAGGCGCTATAGTAAAAATGCAAATCCTGGAAATGGATGAACGGTTCAGGCTCAGAAAAATAGGGGCCCCAATTAATTCTTATAAACACATTTATAGTTCAGGGGGAGGCCCATATATTTCGTGTGAAAATATTTATTTAAGAGGTAGTTGTAAAGAATATGATGATGATATCATGGAAACAACAAACTTAACAATTGATGATATCAACGCTCAGATAAAAGACTGGAATGATAATTGGGCAGGATGGGAAGAACTGCCAAAAAAAGATTACGGTAAAAAGATAGTAGCTATGCTTGACCACTGGACAGAAGACATCTATCTTGAGCATATAACATACAAAATATGGCAAGAAGATGACACAGTAAAAATGCAAATTTTAGAAATGGATGAACGATTTCGGTGTAAAAAAAGAGGGAATACGCTTTATTATAAAAATATTAAAAGCGATAATCACCCTGTTTTTAAAAACGGTATATATCTGAGAGGTTCGAGTAAACAATATGACGATCAAATTATGTCTACTAATTGTTTAACAATTGACTATATTAAAGCTCAAATTAAAGATTGGAATGATAATTGGGAAGGATGGGAAGAACGCAGCATTGATTCGATAATCAAAGAGCCTGAAAGCAATACCAATTTCGATGAACAAGAAATCAGAGATTGCTTTCTTGGCAAGGCTGAAATTGTTATTGATAGGAGCGCAAATGAAGAAGCTTAGAAAATTACAACTTTTACAATTAATTTTAGACAAAGCAGGAGATTTGTTAAACATGTATGATGATACAATTCCCGAAACTTTTTTTAAATGCTGGTCTAAAAAAGAAAAGAAAAAATTAGTATATGATTATAGAACATATAATCATTCGCTAGATGATGAAGATGAAGACGGTATGGAAGCTGAAGATTTATGCTTATTCCAAATAGCAAATATGTTCTATTTTAAACTTTGTGAAAAACTGGAGAAAATAAGGGGGGCAGATGAATCTAAAAAATCAAGCCAGGAATAAAACAATAAAAAATTTTATACTATTTATAGCCCCGGCTTTTGCAATCGTGTATATAGGCTGGAGCTATCTCAACTTTGCGGTAGGACATGTTATTAACCTTAATGAAGCTAACCGCAATTTAATTTTATGGATATGGCTATTTTTTCTTTTCGCATCTTTTGCGTTAGGCTGGATATCCCGGTATTTTTGTACTGTTACCGGGTTTGAAATTCATATAGCGAGAATGAGCAGAGCACAGAGAGAAATAGTCATTAAACAATTGCAGGAAGCAAACATGCAAGAGGAGGAATTGACAAAAGTTAAGAAATAAAGTATATTTGATATGAGTGGCGTTGAAGGAGGATACTTCGTATTGTAAGCAATTTACCTACTTCGCTTGTTCCCTCATTATTAGTCTTTCGACCAGACTATAAGTTAACAATCGGCGTGGCCTTATTGGGCACGGTGGTAAGTACATTGCGATTGTGTGTGCTTACGGTCGACACCGTACCTGATAAGGCTTTTTTTATGGAAAGGGAAATATTGAAATATTACAAGCACATGACAAATATGAGTTATGATCCGGCAATAAAAAGAATTAAAAGGAAATATGGGATTAAAGGTTATGGTTTATATAATCTGATATTAGAATATATTTCGTCACAATTAGAAAAACATAGCCCTATACCAGATTTAAAAGAAACAGCTGCAGATATAGCAGATGAGTGGGGAGAAGACATCAGGAACGTGGAAGAAATGATGAGAGAGATGGTTGATCAAGACCTTTTTTGCATAGATATTGAGACTGGGCGCATAGTTTGTTTGAAAATTATTAAATATCTTGATGAATACTTGAGAAAAGTACCAGAAATTAAATCAGCTGTTGAAAAATGGAAACTTGAACAAGTACAGTTATTAAAAGGAAATATAGACAGTCCGACAAAATCCGACAAAATCCGACAAAGTCCGACAAAATCCGATAATGTCCCTCTAGAATATAATAGAATAGAACAGAATAGAATAGAAAAGAAGAAAATAAAAAAGAATAAATATTTAGATTTTGTATTTTTATCAGATGATGAATTTAACAAGCTTAAAGATAAGTTATCTATCAAGGTAGCTAATGACTATATTGAACGGTTAAATAATTATATTGGTTCTACTGGTAAAAAATACAAATCACACTATTACACAATACTAACTTGGTTTAGAAAGAATAATACATCTACTAGTAAAGAAATATCCGCTCCGAGCTTTCCGCCATGTCCTAAATGCGGCGAACCGATGATAGACCCGACAAAGTGTATTTGTGAGATTAAGGAGGATTGGGAGCGAGAAGGGGATGGTTCATATATATTGAGAGAATTTGTTGAACAAATAGAGGCAAAAAATGAATAAATGCCATTTGATTGATTGCATGGAGTTTATGAAAAATGTCTCTAATAATTATTATGATCTGGCGATTGTTGATCCGCCGTATGGAATTGGAAAAATATGGGCAAAAAGTAAAAGAGATGTATTTTATAGACATAAATCTTCATATACAAATAAAGAAAAATTAACTAAAAAATATTTTAATGAACTTTTTAGAATTTCTATCAATCAAATTATTTGGGGTTATAATTATTTTGCTCATCGACTGCCGGAAACCAATAATATTATTATTTGGGATAAAAAACGAGATGTTGAAAAAACATATATGAGTGAAGCGGAACTTGCTTGGCACAGTTTCCCAACTCCATGCAGAATAGTTGAATGTATTTGGAATGGATGCAAAAAAGGAAAAGAAACTGGAATAAAAAAAATACATCCTTTTCAAAAACCAGTTGCGCTTTACAAATGGCTACTGCAAAAATATGCAAAGCCGGGCTGGAAGATTTTTGATTCTCACGTCGGTTCCGGGTCAATCCGGATTGCCTGTCATGATATGGGTTTTGAATTTGAAGGTTGCGAGATAGACAAGGATTATTGGAAAGCACAAGAAAAACGATATAGCATTCATGCAGCTCAAGGCGATCTTTTTAGTTCTGAAGATTACCAAGAAAGAATTTATAAAGAGGAAGGGGAATGTAATGGAGAATAAATGTCATTTGATTGATTGTATGGAATTTATGTCAAAGTGTAAAGATAATCAATTTCAATTATCAATAACAGATCCACCTTATGGAATTGAGAGATTTAAAAAACTTGGAAGCAGGGTATCAAAATTTGCTAATGAAAAATTACAAGAATGGAATAGTAAAAAACCATCTAAAAAATATTTTGATGAACTTTTTAGAATATCAAAATATCAAATAATTTGGGGCGCAAATAATTTTGAATTGCCGATTAGTGAATATTTTATCGTTTGGCAAAAACATACAAAAGAAAATTTTTCATTTTCGATGTGTGAACAGGCGTGGACTAATATTAGAAGACCTGCAATGATTTTTAAATATATGTTAGAAGCGTTTAGAAAAAATAGAATACACCCAACACAAAAACCAGTTGCGCTTTACAAATGGCTACTGCAAAAATATGCAAAGCCGGGCTGGAAGATTTTTGATTCTCACGTCGGTTCCGGGTCAATCCGGATTGCCTGTCATGATATGGGTTTTGATTTTGAGGGTTGCGAAATTGACAAAGATTACTGGGAAGCACAAGAAAAACGATACAACAATTATGCTGAACAAGGGGATCTTTTTAACTCTGAAGATTATCATGAAAGGATTTTTAAAGAATGAAGTATTATTACGGTTTGCCAGATGAGGAATATTATAGTTGCTCCGATGTTGGAAGTGTAATCGATATGTATGAAGGATCTTTTGATGAACCTTATGTTGTTATAGAAATGAAAGCAGGTCCAAAATCCGGTGAAAGATGGTGTAGGGAATATGGAGAATTTATTAATATATATGCTGTTTATTGTGAGTATTGCGATAAATATAAACCACGAAACGGTAAAAATGGAATATGCAAACATAATTATTGGGGTCTTTATAAGACAGGTAGAAAATTTTTAGTTGATCCAAAGACAGGACATTATAAGAAAATTAGAAGTAGGAGTAAATATGGAAATTGAATTGCTTAGCGCAATAAAACAATATCCGGCGATAATTGATGAAATAGAAGTTGATCAAAATGCATTTTTTGACCCAGAGAACAGAAGTTTTTTTATAACCTGTAGAGACATGTATTTGACAGGCCAGGAAATAAATGACGTCACTTTACACAGCGCTGGAGTAACAGGGAAGCAAATAGTAAAATATTGTTTGCCTACAATGAGCAATTGGAAATATTATCATGATGAGTTAAAAAATAGATATATGCGCAAGCAGGTAGAAAAGATAACTGCAACGGCAAGGGATAGAATTCTGCATAATAAGCCTGTTGACGAGGTAATAAGTTATCTTGAAAAAGCCATAACCGGGTTGAATGTTGAGAATGAAAATGTGAAAGAAATAAAAGATTTTATTAGTGATGTCGTTTTGGAGATAGAAGAAGCACATAAGAATAAAAAAACAAATAATATAAAAACTGGTTATTTCTCGCTTGATAGAATAATTCAGATGAGAGGTGGAGAATTGACTATAATTGCAAGTAGACCGAGCATTGGGAAAACGACATTAGCTACAAATATTATCAACAATATAATAAAAAATAAAATAAATTGCGGCTTTTTTTCTGCAGAGATGAAAGACAGTGTTATAATTAAAAGAATGTTATCGGCCATGTCTGGGGTTCCTATGTATCGTATTTTTCAGGGGTTTATAAACAATGGCGATATGGAAAAAATTGTTGATGCTGCTTCTTTGCTGTATGAAAATCATTTGCTTATTGATGACACCCCAAATATTAAAATAAACAAGTTAATCAGCAAGGCCAGGTATATGAAGCGTAAAGGTGCAAAAATAATTATGATTGATTATTTGACATTGATTAAGCACCCAGATAAAAAAATGCCTCGATATGAGCGAGTTGGAGAAATATCAAAGATGTTAAAAGAGCTTGCAAGAGAAACAGATTTACCAGTTATTGCACTATCGCAATTAAGAAGAGAGAGCGAAGATAAAAAGCCTTTACTTGCAGATTTGCGACAATCAGGAGAGATTGAAGAGGACGCAGATATTGTTTTGTTAATGCATCGAAAGAACAGACAGGATGAAAACCTTGAGGTTATTGTGGCAAAGCAAAGGAATGGCCCTTGTGGTAGTTGTTCTATGAAAATAGATTTAAATACAAACAAAATTTATGAGGAGTAAAGAATGAAAAATGATTTAAAAGAATTGTGTAAATTGATTGGCTGTTCTGGCATGGGCGAAAAATGTCCAGGGAATTCGAAATGTGAAATTATTAGGAAAATAATGGGGGAAAAATGAAAATAATAAATGAAACAAGCAAAGGGGAGTGTTGTACTTTTGCTGCTTTGCAGAACTTTGACTGGTTTTTTTATAATAATCATTTATGTCAGAAATCTAATGATTATAACTATTTATGTTATCCGGAATTTGAAAGGCGGACAATAGGCTCAAATGATGTTGTTTATCTTGTTGATATAACACAGATAAGATTTAAGATAATACAATCAGGATATGTAGAGAAAGGATGAGATTAGATGAAGAAGCTTAAAAAAAAACAGAGAGAATCGCTTGATAGAATTAATAATTATCATATAAGAGCGATAATGGAACAAATAATAATTTGGGATGCATTAACTCCTGCTTCGGAAAATGCATTGATAAATTATATTATAGAATTGGAGAGTAAAAATGACAGACATAAATAAGATTTTTTTAATTGGTAGATTGGTCAGAGACGCAGAGGTAAAGAATTTGCCTTCTGGAACCGCTTTGTGCCAATTTTCAATAGCTGTTAATCGTTCATATAAAAAAAATAATGAATGGGTTAATGAGGTTAGCTATTTTGAATGCATATTATGGGGCCAATATGGTCAGAAAATCAGTGAGTATTTGAAAAAAGGTAAGCAAGTTGCTATTGCTGGTAGTTTAAAACAAGACCGGTGGAATGATGGCGGCAATACTCGCTCAAAAGTCAAAATAGTTTGTGATGCAGTTCAACTTATTGGTGGTAAAGTAGAGCAAAAAGTTGATTTCCAAGATGATGATATCCCGTATTAGAGGAGGCTTGAAATGGAAATGACAAATAAAATACAATGTGATGCTTGTGGAACAATTCATTTGTTTAAAGATATTAAAGGATTAAATCCTTTTAAATGGTCAAAAGAAGAAATATCTTTTATGTGTATTAAATGTAATCATATCATTCATGTGGCAGAAGAGGCTGAATATATTTATAGAGGTGAGCATGAATAGTATTAGATGGACAGGGGAAATGATAAGAGTAATTTTGTCAACGGAAAATGAATGTTATGCAGCGCAACAATTACAAATAAAAGTCCGAGAAGTGCGAAAAAAGAAAAGACAGATTGTTAGCAAAAGGGGCCCAATAGTAAGAAGGCGAAATAATTTTCTTATTCCGGAATATTGGCAAGATGATGATTATGTTTCTTATACAATGTTATTAAATGGAGATGATAGGGAAATATTAAATCTGTTTAATTGTGCCCAGGAGGAAAAAGAAATAAGGGAGCATTCAGAATGATTAGTGGATATGTAGCAAAAATTAGAATTGCAAATGACGACGTAACGTTAATTGATGATGTAGAGTTGGATTTAATTTCTTTTGAAAAGGGAGATGAAGTTATACAGAATCTAAAACAACCTTTACAAGTTACAATTCCAATAATGAAATTAAGCAATAGCAGGAGGAAAAAAGATGAACATAATAAGCATTGATTATTCAAAAAAATGTACCGCGGTTTTTTTGCAATATTGTGGGGAAAGTTATGTTGAAAAATTAACTAATCCACAAAAAATGGAGCTGGGGGAGATTTTATTAAGAACCTATGCTTGGATTGATATGGCTTTTGATAATTATAAAATAGATTTTGGGTTTATTGAAGGGTATGCTTATTCCAAGGCAAGGATAACTCAGCAAGCGGAAATAGCAGGGGTTATAAAATTGGCTGCATATAGAAATAATGTTAATTTAATTGAAATGCCAATTGCTACCTGGAAATCATTAACAATAAGAGGTGCAAATAAAAAAGATAAAGAAAAGTATTTAGAAATTGTTGAGCAAA
>JABAHP010002783.1_pt2 | contig 18912 bp, 21 predicted proteins | sample 7062081 | NCBI WGS metagenome assembly JABAHP01 (sample SAMN14534357, study PRJNA622989) | marine sediment metagenome | biome: marine biome [ENVO:00000428]; feature: marine pelagic biome [ENVO:01000023]; material: deep marine sediment [ENVO:00002113] | place: India: Gulf of Kutch | collected...
GCGGAGCGATTCCTGCAGAGAGTGTGGCGATTGTGCCTGGAAGATACAGGAACAGAGGATGGGGCTCATGCAGAGCCTGCGGATGTGGCACTGCGGAGAGCGACCCATAGGACCATTCAGCGGATAACCGGCGATATCGAGACTTTCAAGTTCAACACCGCCGTCGCCGCGCTGATGGAACTCTCCAACACGATGTGGGCACACCGGGAGGGGCATGGCCCCACCCCAGCCTACCGGGAGGCAACCAGGGCCATGCTGCGGATGGTGGCCCCCTTTGCCCCGCATATCGCCGAAGAGCTGTGGATGCGTCTAGGGGAGGACTATTCGGTGCACCAGCAGCCCTGGCCCAGTTACGACGAGTCCCTGACGATAGAGGAAACGATCGTACTGGTCATCCAGGTGAATGGCAAAGTTCGGGACCGAATTAGCGTACCGGCAGGCATCGAGGACGATGAAGCACGGAGACTGGCGATGGAAAACGAGCGGGTGCAGCGGTACCTGCAAGGGGCTCAACCCAAGAACACTATCGTGATTCCCGGCCGGCTGGTCAATCTGGTGGTCTAGGCGAAACAAGATTGGGACAAAAAAGAAGAGCAGGCTCCGTGCGGAGGCCTGCTCTTCTCCCTCACAAGGAGGAGAAAGGAGTAAGCCTATCATACCGCAATATGCCCGAAAAACAGTAATCCCGGTCACAAACCGGACCCAGTGAGTCGTAATTACAACTCGTTCCCAGTCCATTTGCTGTCCCCCTGCTTTTGCAGTATAATGCCCACGCTAGCCCCAGAATGACCGGCAGCCCGGACAAGGTGGTCCGCAGGCAGGGTTAACCGAGATCGACAGGGAGCCTGATGTGTCTGAGCAAACACTGTCCCGCTCGTACATGATTATCGAAGGCGCCATTGGCGTCGGCAAGACCACGCTGGCGCGCATGTTGCAGGAACACCTGGGCTCCGCCCTACTCCTCGAAGTCTTTGAGGAGAACCCCTTTCTGTCCAAGTTCTACGAATCGCGCGCCCAATATGCATTTCAAACCCAGATGTTCTTCCTGCTGAGCCGGTATCGCCAGCAGCAACAGGTGCCCCAGACCCTGGCCGGGGAAGGACTCATCTCGGACTATATGTTCGCTAAGGATTGGCTATTTGCCCGGCTGAACCTGGCAGGAGACGAGTGGGAGGTCTACCAACAGATCCAGGCAGCGCTGGCCGAGCAGATCCCCGTCCCAGACCTGATTGTCTATCTACAGGCTGATACAGACGTCCTCATGGGTAGAATCGCCCAACGAGATAGGCCCTACGAGAGAACCATGGACCGGGACTATATTGACGAGCTACGGCAGACGTACGAGCTGTTTTTTGCTGACTTTGACACCACTCAGGTGTTGACCATAGACACCAATGATCTCAATTTCGTGACCAACCAGGCAGATCTCAATTTCATCCTGGGTCAGATCAAGAGCGTACTACAAGACGGCATGAGCCAGCCTCACCTGCCACAGCTCGAAACCCCGTCAATGTTACCCCAGGTCCCAGACCAGCGCCGGACCCTCCCTGAATACCAGCAATTCCACATCGAGTTGGACAAAGAGAAAGGCTTCATTACCGATCTGTATTTCAACTACCTGTGTCTCTCAGAAGAGATGGGCGAGCTGGGCAGTGAGTTAGCCCAGTTATGGCGAGAAGAGACCCAATTCAGACTCCAGGGACATTCGACGGAAAATGCCAGGAAGGAAGCCATAGATAAACAGAAATCCGCACTTGAATCGGAAATGGCGGATTGTATGGCCTACTTGCTCAAGCTGGCGAACTATGCGGGGATTGATCTCGAGGCTGCGTACAGAGAAAAGATGGTCACCAACCGTTCCCGGAACTGGCGCTAACAAGAAAAAGAGATATCTTGCGCTGATCAGGGTGTGGATGTATACATCCTTTCTCTCTGTATAGAAGTATATAGTAGCCGTAGTAGGGCCTGTGGATATGTGGAGGGGACAAGCTCGGCCTGACTCTTGCCCTAGTGCTTGTAGGTGGGCGCAAGTGGCCTACAACCAGTCGGAAGAGAGCTCGAAGCAAGGGTGTGGACAGTCATGTGTGCGAGTTGGGATACATGTGCAGTTTCTCGGGTGCGGTGTCGGGCCTTCCATTTATGTAGAGAAGATCGCGGCACAGGGGCCTAACCAGAGCAAGTTGTCCACATTCACCCCTGTTTTTCCACAGCATTTCCCGAGTTATCCACAGGGCGCTCTTGGCATGGAGGTACATTGGCCGGCAAGAAACCTCGGCGTTCGTTTGATCCCGGACGGCACATGCAGCAAACACAGTCCCGCCTGATTGTCGCCGGTTTGGCCTTGCTGATCATTGTTGGCGGTGGACTGGTGTGGTTGCTGTATGGGGACGTGGCGGCAGTGTCTGCAGTGAGCTGCCTGCTTGTGGCGGTTGGATTGGTGGGATTGCTCTGGGTGATCCTGGTCGTCCTCGAAAGGTGGGCCAAGGCGGGTGAGCCCTGAGCGGCGGCTAGGGGCTGCCGCTTTCCACCTGGAAGCTCAGATCTGAAAAGTAGCTGGGTGGTCGGGCCACGACAATGACCCGGTGCGAGTTTCCCGGCCATTCGTACGGCCAACAGGTCACCAGGGTGAGGCGTTCGTCGCCACTGGGCATGATCCACTGGGCGTTCTTCTTACGCGTGCTCAGTGGCATGCCAGCTTCTTTCAAGATATATTTTTCCGCGACGATGTAGGTATAGGGAGTGTCTCCCGCGTACAGTGTGATCTCGTCGCCTGGTTCCAGATCTACCACGTAACGAAAGACCTTGCCCTCGATGTTGTGGTGAGCTGACAGGACCACATTTTCTTCGTGTCCGGGCAGGGCCGAGTTTATGTGCCAGCCGGCCGCCTTTTTGGGGATCACCCACTCGGACACCATCGTACCATCGTGATCGACCATTTCCCATCCCATGGGGACCACGCGAGCATCCAGTTCGATCGATGGCGCCACGACACGATTGGGAGGTTCTTCGGCTGGAGGGGGGCTGGTGGGTGTGGGAGTTGAGGTGGGCGAGGGTGGGCGGCGCGTGGGCGGGGGCTCCGTGGGCGGGGGCGTCTCGGGCGTGGCGCTCCAGTTTGGTAGCAGATCCGGTGTGGCATCTCCTGCCGCCGGGGGTTCTGTGGGGTCGGGTGTAGGCGAAGGTGAAGGTGTGGGCGTAAGCGTTCGGGTGGCGGGCAGGGGGGCGGTCACGGCGAACACCACGGCGCCGGCGTCGGTTTCCACCGGATCGGGCGGTTGGTTGAGGCGGGTCCATATGCCCCAGCCCAGGCCGGCCAGTATCAATATCACTCCTACAATCAACATGCCCCGCGAGAGGGCAGGTCCAAGCTTTTCCATGCGGCCAATCCTAGCGCAAGGGCTATCTCTTGTCAAGCCTGCGCGTCCTATGGTATAATCTTTGGGCGACTCGGGCCAGGATGCTCTGTGATCCGGGATTTGTGCCTGGCCCCGAGCCCGCGCCCAGCAAGATGACAAACGGATTCTACTTGGGAGGTGTTGCCATGTCTGTTGTTTGGGTTACGTACCATAGCCATGCCTGCTTTGGCATTGACGTTGAAGGTACGAGGTTGCTGATCGACCCGTTTCTAACCGGAAATCCCCTGGCTGACATCGGTGCCGATGAGGTGGCTGCCGATTATATCCTCGTCTCCCATGGTCATGGAGACCACGTGGGGGACACCGTAGCCATTGCCCAGCGCACCGGCGCGACTACCATCTCCAATTTCGAGATCCAGGGCTGGCTTCAGGGCCAGGGGGTGGAAAGCTCGCACCCTTTGCATATCGGGGGGGGCTTTGACTTTCCCTTCGGCCGGGTCAAGCTGACTATCGCCCATCACGGCTCGATGCTGCCCGATGGCAGCTATGGTGGCAATCCGGCCGGGTTCTTGCTCACGCTGGAGGGCAAAAAGATCTATCATGCGTGCGACACAGGGCTCTTTTACGACATGAAGCTGATCGGAGAGGAGGGATTGGACCTGGCCATCCTGCCTATTGGCGACAACTTTACCATGGGGCCGGATGATGCGCTCCGTGCGGTCAATCTCCTGGCGCCCAAGGTGGTCATCCCTATCCACTATGACACATTTGATGTGATCAAGCAGGACCCCTATGCCTTTGCGGAAAGAGTCGAGGCCGAGACGTCAGCGAAATGCGTGGTCCTCAAGGCCGGCGAGACCTACGACCTGTAAGCCTTTGGCAGTTCAAGGCCCCATGCCCACAAGGAATCTGTGGGCATGGGGCCTTTTGCGTGTCCGACAAGGGCTAGAATATCCAGAATACTCCCCTGATCACTATCACAATGATCCAGCCGATAATGACCGTTATGATGGCATTACTCGTGTCAAAGTCCATGGCCTCGCGCACGGCGATGACGCCGGCGACCAGGGCCAAGAGTCCGCCGAGCCAGGGAAAGATCCAGCCGATGCAGGGGATAAAGCTGAGCAGTCCCAGCAGGAATGGTGCATTGGCATACCCCAGGACCCGCAGCATCTCGGGGATGTCCGTCTCCCCCTTGAACAACACGGTGCCCACAAAGTAGGTGACGATGGCCCACCCGATCCAGCCGACGGCGATGCCCAGGATCCAGTCGCCGATGAATGCGCCAAAGCTCGCAGCGGCGATGCCTGTGCCTACCGCCGACAAGAAGGTCACAATGGCCACGATGATGGCCGCCTCCTTCAGGGCATCCCGGTCTTTGGCGATCTCGCTGAATACCGTCCAGTCCAGCCGAATGGCGCGTACGATCCGCTCTATCATTTTCCCTCCCTGTTGATCGTGTTTTCCAGAGTACCGAATGATTCTGTCTTGTCTGTTGGCCCAGAGCTCGGGCCGGCGGCAATGCTGTAACTGCACAATCCTTTACGCAGAATGCCCGATTTCGTTTCGCGCTGTTGGCTGGCAAATGAAAAAGCGGACGACTGCGTGCTGCCAGTCGTCCGCTTCCTATGGACGAGACACGGCCCATCTCACATCGCTGGGCCACCGGCCCAGGATCCTATTCCTGTTTCTTTAGCTCCACCAGGTCGGTCGTGTTTTCCGCGATGCGGAACACAACGGCAAGTACCTCCAGCCATATGCGAGTCAGCACGATCGAGATGAGGGCGCCGATGGGCGCAACTATGATCTTCCACAGTCCAGACCAGAAGCTATCGGTAAACATACTGACGAATCCGCCGATGATGCCGAATATGAACCCGATCGCGATGAGCATGAGGAATATGATGTAGAGGATCCTGATGAATTTGATGGTGACGAATTCGCTAAACGACAGGTCAAACAGGGCACCAAAGAAGCCTTTGTCTTCCATTGTACTCTCCTTTCCCACAGGGGTATGGGTGTTCCATCCCGGGAATGCCGCGTCGTAGCTTCGTCCTGAGGTATCATAACACACCGCGCGACCTATGTCAAGCAGTTTCCGGGCTCACAGCGTGTTGCGCTAGCGGATCTGCTGACGTTCTTGTCAGTGGAAGCAGTAGATCACGATGTCATTGAGCAGGCGCTCAACCTACCATATCCGGACTTTGAAGATGCAGTGCAGATGATGGCTGCTGTCAGGAGTGGTGTGCAGTATATGGTCACGCGGAACGTGCGGGGCTATGTCGGTGGGCCGCTGCCGGTCCTCCAGCCGGTGGAATTGTTGGTTTTGGTGTGAGAGGATAGAACTCACAGACTGACTTGCGTTGCTACAGAACAAACCCCCGCCGCTTATGCGAGGCGGGGGTTTGCTCTGGCAGGTGTGTGTCATACTCGTTCGATTCTCGCCCCCAGGGCCTGCAGTTTGGTCTCGATCCGTTCGTATCCGCGGTCGATCTGGTTGATATTCTGAATGACGCTCTCCCCTGAGGCGCAGAGCGAGGCGATGAGCAGCGCCATCCCGGCGCGGATGTCGGGACTGGCCAGCGTCTCCCCGTGCAATGACGAGGGGCCTACCACTACCGCCCGGTGAGGGTCGCAGAGGATGATGCGGGCGCCCATGGCGATCAGGCGGTCCACGAAATAGAGCCGGCTGTCGAACATCTTTTCGTGGATCAGTACCGTTCCCTGCGCTTGCGTGGCGACCACGAGCGCGATGCTCATCAGATCGGTCGGGAACCCGGGCCAGGGCGCGTCATCGATCTTGGGCACCGCGCCGCCCAGGTCATCCACGACCGCTAATGATTGGCCCGCGGGGACGAACACGTCGTCTCCGCGGCACTCGAACCGCACGCCCAGTCGCTCGAATACCATGCGGATCATGCCCAGGTGCTGGGGGGCTGCGTTCTTGATCAAAATCTCGCCACCCGTAACCGCCGCCAGGCCGATAAAACTGCCCACCTCCATAAAATCGGGGCCAATGGCCCACTCGCCCCCTTCCAGCTTGGGCCGTCCCTGGATCTGCAGCACGTTCGAACCGATGCCCTTGATCTGTGCACCCATGCGATTGAGGAGATGGCACAGTTCCTGGACGTGGGGCTCAGATGCCGCGTGACGGATAGTCGTTTCGCCTTGGGCCAGACAGGCAGCCATGATGGCGTTCTCGGTGCCGGTCACGCTCGCCTCATCCAACCAGATGCTGGTCCCTTGCAGTCCCTGCGCGTGCATTCTGAAGCGGTCGTTGTATTCAACTCGGGCCCCCAGCGATTCCAGGGCCAGCAGATGGGTATCTACCCGTCGCGTGCCGATCCGGTCTCCCCCGGGAAGGGTGAGTTCGATCTCGCCTGCCCGGGCCAGCATGGGGCCCAACAGGGTTAGCGAGCCCCGGATCTCGCTAAAGAGGGCCGGGTCGGGCCGGGTAGAGCGTATATCCTCGGCGCAAATGGTCACCGAGTGATTGTCGTGCCTCTCAATGGTTGCCCCCAGATCCTCAAGCAGGATCATCATGGTCCGCACGTCGCCGATATTTGGCAGGTTGTGCAGCGTGACCGGTTTGTCGGTCAGCAAGGTAGCCGCCAGGATGGGCAGGGCTGCATTCTTGTTGCCGCTGGGGACGACTGTGCCGCTGAGGGGGATTCCTCCCTGGATGACAAATCGCTCCATCTGCTTACTCCTGGTGTGAATTTTCCGAGTCTTGCTCGGCGGGTTGTTCGGGCTGGTGCAGAAACGCCTCGTCGATAAATCGAATTCCCTCTTGGAACCATTCGGCGACCTCTGGGTCGGCCTGGTCGGCCGCTGCGCGAAGCCTCTCCAGAATTGCCGTCCAGTCTGGTTCAATGGTGTACACAAATTGCCCATCATCGATGGCTTCAGTCTCGATGCTCGCCAGCCGCTGTTTGACCAACAGGTCGATGGTGGCATCCAGAATCTCGTCGTCGTGAGAGATCTCTGGGTCGAACCGTAGTTTATCTTGAGCCAGATTGCGGCCTGCCAGGTAGACCGCTGCCGCGTGGATGGCCAGCGCCTCGGACTGGGTCTGAATCCGCTCGCGCTCCAGCTCAAGCTGGGCCAGGGTCTCGTCGAGTTCCTCCAACTGGCTTTCCCATTTACGCGACATGCGGCCCAGCACCCGCTCGCCCCAATCGACATGAAAGAGCCGGTCCATCAAGCCCAGGCCGATGCTCAATATCCGTAGCAGGACGAGTTGTGCGCGGTCCCAGAAGGTCAGCGGCGAGGGGTTCACAGTGCTCCCTCGATCTGAACCGTGTCGCCAACGTCCAGGGATAGGAGCTCTGCCGCGTTTTCCTCGCGCGCCGCGATCTCCAGATAGCCACTGCTGCCCTCATAGGCGAGCAGCTCGCCGGGGTCCACGTCGGAAAAGGTGCGGCTGACTTGGTCGATCCACCGCTCTCCCGCGTTGACCCCAAGTCCGCGTTGCTGGGGCTGGAGCCGGAAGTTGGTGATCAGATTGCCAAAACGATCCACGTGCAGGATCTTGGCCTTCCAGCCGCCGCGCTGCGGCTCGGGTTCTGGGGAGGGCAGCCCGACCAGGTCGGACAAGTCGATGGCCTCGCCCATCTCATTCAACGGGGCGCCGCAGGCCAGATGGGCAGCGGCGGGCGCAAAGATGTCTCTCCCGTGGAACGTGGCGCTCACGGAGGGCAGCCGGTAGCGTGACCCGGTCAGGCGCACGGCTTCGAGGGCCGGATCCTGGGCGAGGGCGAGGCTAAGCACGCCATTGTCGGGGCCCACGTACGCGGCTCGCTCCGTACGGACGGCAATGGGCCGTCTCTGGCTGCCCACACCGGGGTCTACCACTACCAGGTGCACTGCGCCTGGTGGGCAATAGGGGACCGCGGTGGACAGCACGTAGGCAGCCTGCTCCACGGCCTGGGGCCAGATCTCGTGGGAGATATCTACCAGCACGGAATCAGGACAAATGCTCAGCATGACCCCTTTCATGGCGCCAACATAGCCGTCCGCCTGGCCGAAATCGGTGGTCAGCGTGATCACCGGTTGAGACATATCCCCTCCTGCGCGTATTGTACCGCATGGAGGGGAGGCCGTCAAGGACGCCTGGGCAGCGGTTTGCCGACGCGATGCCCATTCCCTCGCAGCCTTGAAGCCAGTGTCTGCCCCTAACCTGATCATTGTCATATGCAGATCCCTTGCCTTCAAGTAGAATGAGGGTGTCCGGGCATGAGGACGATTCCGGCGTGTGGAGGGGTGGTTTGATCGAGGTCCGGCTGTTTGGCGATTTTCGACAGCACTATGCCAGCAAGCAACCGGCGGGAACGGCGGTGTACCTGCCGGCCAATACCGGGGAGACGGTGGGCCAGATATTGGCTCATTTCGGTATTGACCCCGAATTGGTGGGCAACATCTTTCTTAACGGGCGACTGATGCCGCGCTCCGTCTATCCGATCATGCTGGGTTACCAGTTGACTTCCCAGGTTCCCCTCTCCGATGACGATTTTTGGAGCACAGGTGTGCAGCCGGGGGACCGGCTGGGCCTGTTTCCCCGCAGGATGAGCTCGGTGGTTGTTTGACCTGCGCGATTGAATGAGCAAAGAGGTGCAAGATGATCAAAGGTTGTCCCGGCGCGATTGTGTTCAAAGAAGCCAGGCCCGACTATATCGATTGCCCGCACTGCGGGGAAGAGATGGAGGTATGGTCCGACGAGCCCCTGGCCCGCTGCCCAAGCTGCAACCTGTGGGTGAGCCAGGACCGGGGGGCGTCGTGCATCGATTGGTGCCAGTCGGCCGTGGAATGCATCGGCCTGGAGGCCTACGAACGCCTGCAACGCGTGCGCCCGCCCGAGGAGACGGCTGTTGAGTCAAGTCCCGCTGTATGATGCACTGGCGGTCGACTATGACCGTTTTGTGAATTGGGAAGGGCGGCTATCCCACGAGCTGCCCTTTTTTGCATCCCTTTTTGAGCAACACGGCGTGCGGCGCGTGCTGGACGCGGCCTGCGGCACCGGGCATCATGCCATCGCCCTGGCCCGGCAGGGGTACCAGGTGAAGGGGACCGACCTTAGCGCCCCCATGATCGCCCGGGCCAGTGAGAATGCCTCCGCGCAGGGTGTGGAGGCCAGGTTTGCCGTGGCAGGGCTGGGCGGATACGCTGCCCTGGGGCAGACCTTCGATGCCGCCATTTGCCTGGGCAATTCACTGCCGCATCTGTTGAGCGGCGCGGCAGTGGCGGAAGCACTGACCGACTTTTCTGCTGTGCTCCGGACCGGCGGGTTGTTGGTGATCCAGAATCGCAATTTCGATCGGGTGTGGCGCGAGCGGGAGCGGTTCATGCCCCCGCAATCACACCAGGATTCCACGGGCGAATGGATATTCGTCCGGTTCTACGATTTCCACGAGGAGTCGCTGACCTTCAATATGCTGCGGCTCCGGCGGACGGCGGAGGGTTGGTCGCAGGAGATCGAGTCCACCGAGCTGCGCCCTATCTTTGCCCGGGACTTGACTGCGGCTCTAGCTGTCGCGGGCTTTGACCCGGTTACCCTCTATGGCAGTTACGATGGCACCTCCTTTGACCCCGCCGCGAGCGGTGACCTGATAGCGGTAGCAGTAAGGTCGGACTAGCCGGCTCTCTCCCCCGACCGAACTCGCTTCCACTCGTGGGCGAGGATCGCGTACACAAATTCATCGTCCCACTCATCCCGGACCTTGTGGCTCTGGCGAAAATGGGCTTCGCGGCGCATGCCCAGCCGCTCCATGAGACGCCACGATCGGGTATTGGCCTTCCCCGTGCGCGCAAAGATGCGGTGCAATCCCATCGAGTTGAATCCAAAGTCCACGAGCGCCCGCGCGGCTTCCGTCGCCAGTCCCTGGCGTTGGTGCCGGCAGCCCAGCATCCAGCCGATAGATGCCTGTCGCTGCTCCTTGTTGGTGGCGCCGATACCCACACAACCGACCACCTTGCGTTCGTCCTTGAGTTCCATCATCAGGTTCACCCACTGGGGGAACTCGTGGATTCTGCGATCTCGCAGCCCCTCAAAGTAGGCCCGTATGCTATCGCCGTCCGGCGCCCAGTCCAGGCTTCTCGCCAGCCAGAAATCGGCTTCGCGGGAGTACTCGAGAATGTCGCCCACGTCCCGGTCCTCGTACCTGCGCAGGATGAGGCGGGCTGTTTCGATTGGGGGTGACATCGGGGAGGGTGAATCCTCGCTCATGAGCTCACTCCTGCCATTAGCGGTTCCAGGTAGGGGGACGCGAACTCGCGGGAGAGGATATCCATCAGGATCAGGTCATACCTCTCTCCGGAGATGAGTCTGAACTCTCTCCTTCTGCCTGTTAGTTTGAATCCTACCTTTTCGTAGCAACGGATGGCCCGTTCATTGAATGAGAGAACCCCAAGCCCCACGCTGTGGAGATTCAGCAGGTTGAATCCATAGTCGAGCAACAGGCTGACTGCGTCCTGCCCGAAGCCCTGGTCCCATCGGTTCTTTTCCCCAATGACGATGCCCAGCATGGCATTCCTATTGACTGCATCGATATCGAACAGCAGGCCTCGGCCGATAGTCTGGTCTGTTTCTAGCTCTACGATGCTGAACATCTGGTAGTTGTCTCCCCCGATGTTGCTGATTGCCGCCTGCTCTGTTGCGAGGGAGGTCGGTGTGTAGGCCTCGTCCCCCAGGGGAATGGTTACTTCCAGATCGTTGAACCACTCGGCCCAACGCTCCGCATCCTCCGGCTGGCAGGGTGAGAGATAGCACTTTTCGCCGGCTAGTATCCTGTAGGTTGGCATTCTCTACTCCATTCATGTGGCTGACAAACGCACCGCCCTCTATCGCGTCTCAGTCCACGCGTGGTAGATCTTCAGGCCAGGCCACTAGATCGCCACTCTCAGTCGAGGCTGCCCACCGCGCTCTCAACCGCTTCCAGGATCTCGCAGGACTTGACCAGCGCCTGCATCCGGTTGTGATCGGGATAGAGCGGGCGGTCCTCGTCGAGGTGCTCGACATGCTGGCGGATGACGGCCTGGGCGGTCCGCACCCCGTGTCCATGCGAGAACTCACGGAAATCCAGCGCCTGGGCGGCTCCCATGAATTCGATGCCCAGGACACCGTTTGCGTTATCCATGATCTGGTGGTTCTTGAGAGCTGTGTTCATGCCCATCGATACGAAATCCTCCTGATCGGCAGCCGCCGGGATCGATTGGATGCTGGCTGGCATGGACAGGATCCTCTGCTCGACGATCAGCATGTCGGCCGTGTACTGGCTGAGCATCATGCCCGACATCATGCCGGCCCCCTTGGTCAGGAATGGCGGCAGGCCGATGCTCAGGGCAGGGTTGGTCAGCCGGTTAAAGCGCCGCTCCGAGAGCACGCAGACCATGGTGATGGCGGCTCCCGCCATGTCCATAGGTAGGCAGACCGGCGTTCCCTGGAAATTGGCTCCGGTCAGCGTTAGCTGGTGCTCGGGGAAAAAGATGGGGTTATCACCGACGCCGTTCAGTTCGATCTCAACCTGGCTCCTGGCATAGTCGACGGCATCGTGCGCCGCGCCTATGACCTGGGGGGATGAGCGCATCGAGTAGGCGTCCTGCACTTTTATCTTGAGCTTGCCGCTGAGCAGGTCGCTGCCTTCGATGCACTTTCTGAGCGCGCGAGCGGTCCGGACCGCTCCCGAGAACCCCCGCACCTCGTGCAGCCTGATGTCGTAGGGCTTCATATTGGCATAGAGCGCTTCCAGGGTCATGGCGCAGGCGATCTCGGCCTGCTTCAGCCAGCGGTTCATGTCGTACAATTGGATGGCGCTCATGGCGGTCAGCAGATTTGAGCCGTTGATGGTCGCCAGCCCATCGCGCGCCTGGAGGCCGGGGATAGGTATGCCGGCCCGGTCCATTGCCTCCTTGCCTGGCAGGCGCTGGCCCTGGTAGAATGCCTCGCCCTCGCCCATGAGCAACAGGGCTACCTGTGACATGGGCGACAGGTCGCCGCTGGCGCCTACAGATCCTTTCTGGCACACCACCGGCGTGACGCCCTTGTTGAGCATCTCTACCAGGGTCAGCGTGATCTCGGGGCGGCATCCCGACTTGCCGTGGGCGTGCACGTTGATTCTGCCGGCCATGGCCCCGCGGACGTACTCGATGGGCACCGGCTCGCCGATGCCGGCAGCGTGGTTGTAGATCAGGTAGCGCTGGAACTGGCCCACCTGCTCGTCGGTCAGCACCACCTCGGAGAACTCGCCGATGCCGGTGTTGACGCCGTACATGATCTCCCGGGCCTCAATCTTCTTCTCCAGCATGGCGCGGCATATCTCGATCCGCTCCAGCGCATTGGGTGAGACGGATACCTGTTCCCCGTGCCGGGCGATGCGAACCAGCTTTTCGACGGTAAGGCCCGAGCCATCCAGAACAATCGTCATTGCTGTCTCCTTGTCATCCTAATTAATCTGCTCCATTACACAATCTTGCTTCACAGGGTGTCGCTGGGCGGGTGCGTGGATATGGCTCCTTGCCTATGCACCCCGCCATGCCTCCATGGCCTGCCGTTCTTCCTCCAGGTAGATGCCCTGCCGGACCATCATCCGCTCCCAGTCCACCTGGTGCCCGTCGAACTCGGGGCCATCCACGCAGGCGAACAGGGTCCTGCCGCCCACCTCCACCCGGCAGGCGCCGCACATGCCGGTGCCGTCGACCATGATCGAGTTGAGGTTAACCGTGGTGGGCACGCCAAAGGGCTGGCTGGTGAGGCAGCAGAACTTCATCATGATCGGCGGACCGACGGCCCAGATATGGTCCAGGGGACGCCCGCTCTCGAGCAGATCCAGCAAGGGGTCGATGACCAGGCCCTCCCGCCCGTAGCTGCCATCGTCGGTGCAAACGATCAGTTCGTCGCTGACGGTTCGCATCCTCTCCTCCCAGAAGAGGAGTTGCCTGGTACGCACGCCAAGGATCGATAGTACCGTGTTGCCCGCTTCTTTCAGTGCCCGGGCGATGGGGTAGATGGGCGCGATGGCGAATCCCCCGCCAATGCAGATCACGGTCCCATACTGCTCGATCTCGCTGGCGATCCCGAGAGGGCCGGTGAGGCTGGCCAGATGATCCCCAACCAGCATCGCGCCCATCTCTGTCGTCGTCTTGCCCACTTCTTGCACGACGAGGGTGATGGTCCCTCGCTGGCGGTCATAGTCGGCGACGGTCAGCGGGATCCGCTCACCTTTGCCGTGGGTGCGGACGATGACGAACTGGCCCGCCCGGGCTTTGCGAGCCACGTCGGGTGCCCGGATCTCGAATAGCTTGGTGACCGGGGTGAGATCCTCTTTGGCCAGGATTTCGGGCATATCTGTGCCTCCTGACGCGGAAGCGGACACTGATATGGATGCGCTACCATTGTAGCACAGTCCCTGCGCCTGGCAAATGGGGGCGCCCTCCAGGGATAGCTCTCACTCTTTGAACGAGAATAACAACTTGAGGAACCCGCCCAATCGCCTGACAGGGACCAGGGCCGGGGTGTTGTGGACATACTCTTTGTGTTCTTGGCCCGAGCGCTCGATCAGTTCCCTGTCCTCCATGTATCCGGCAGCCAGGGACGGGATCAAGAGCAGGAGGGCGACCAGCAGGGCCATCCCGTTGTTGCGCAGAAAAGCCAGGGCCAGTGTTCCACACATGAGGGAGAGGTAGAGTGGGTGCCGCACGTAGCCATAGATCTCTCCACGCACCACGGTGGCTTCCTCCGGAAAGATGGTGTAGAGATCCATGCCGTGGGTTATCGAGTGGAACCCGGCGCGCTCGATCTGCAGGCTCGTGAGGAAGAATAGAATCAGAAATGCCAGCCCCAGAAAGACGGCCAGCCACAGCGGCAGCAGCTGCGAGCCGCTAACAAAGAGCGGGTGGAAGAAGCAGGCATACCAGGTGACCAGGTAGGGGATCATCAGGTGATAGAAAAAGTAGCGGTAAGCCATGGCTCCGTACTTTTCCCGATACGCGCTGGCGAGGACAAAATGGATGATGCTGATGGCGGTGACCACCAGGCACATGGCGGCCTGGCTGATCAGCGGGCCGTAGGTCCCCAGTCGATCGATAAAGTAGAAGAACGCGCCGCAGACCACGGCCAATACGAGCGCGTAGAGCACGGTCAGGGCCGCGCGCCATGGGTTTCTGAGGTCAGGGACCTTGGCCAGGAATATCTCGATCGTCTCGCGGTCAAACATGTGCTATCCCTCCGTGGCCGTGGTCGGGGTGAGTCGTTCTTCTATGTGGCGGATCATCGCATAGCTCACCGGGCGAAAATACCTAGTCCAGAAGCGGGTGGCGAGAACGTTCATTGGTTCCCAGTCTACGGCGCAGCGCTCGTAGCCTTCCTCGCGCGCCCAGACCAGAACCTGGTTCAAGAGGGCTGTGGCGACGCCGGCGCCGCGCGCGTTCTCGCGGGTATAGGCGCTAACGATGCTCGTAGTCCCCGTGTCGCTGATGAGGTCGCTGGCTCTTGGATTGGCCGGACCCTGGCCCATGCAGGCCACCGCTTCTGTCCCCTGGTAGGCCAGCCAAAGCGCGTGGGCAGGGTCCGCCAGGTTTTCCACGTTCTCTGCGGTCCCGACGGAATCCTCCTGGTGCAGGAAGGTGGGCGATGCTGCCATATGCCGCCGCAATGCCTCGATCAGGGCCGTCACCTGTCGAGTGTCGCCGGGGACGGCCCGTCGCAGATCCACACCGGTGGCGCGGCCCGAAACCGCTTCGGGGACCGGCTCCAGATCGCGCACCCCGTCGGTGGCAAGCAGGCCAAACCCCAGCCAGCGCCAGCCCTCGATGCCATCCTGATCGTTGGCCATGATGCTGAGCAGGTGTGTGTTATAGCCTGAATCGACCCATTGGGCTGCCAGTTCAGTGTAGAGCGATTCGTAGATCCGCCGGCTGCCGTCCACCAACGTGCCGTTGGCCCACTCGGGAGAGTATATGCTCTGCTTGCCGCGAAAATCCGGGAACTGGTAGGCCACAAGAAAGCCGGCGAGCTTGCTACCCTGGATAGCTGCCGCACCCGGGGCTTGCCCTGCCAGGTGGTGCAATTGAGGTAGAATGGCGTCCGGCGCCTCGAACCGGGCGGGCATCACCGGCAGCGTCCCGCGCAGGGCCCGGTAGCGGGCGCAGACCAGGCTTGCCGCGTCCTCCAGGTGTTTTTCCTCCAACGACAAGATCTCAAGGGCCATGGCTCATCCCTCATCCCTTCTTGAGGCGGTCAACTCGACTTCCCATCCCAGGCGGTCCTTCAGCGGTTCGCACTCCTCCCGCAGCAATGAATAGAGGCGTATGTCCTGGTTCTTCCCCTGGTGAAAGATCGCCTTGCGCATCACGCCCTCGAACTGGAACCCGCACCTTTCCAACACGGTCTGCGAGCCCTCGTTGCCGACCATGGCAGTAGCCTGAATGCGATCCACCGGCTTGATCTCGAACAGCCAGGCAGTGATGAGGGACACGGCCTCGGACATGTAGCCTTTGCCCCAGTTCTCCCTCCGGTAGATCCGGTAGCCTAACTCGTAGGCATTCCCATAGATCATTGGCTTGAAAAAGAGCACGTGACCGAGTACATTGTCCTTGTGGTCCGTGATCAACAGCCCTCCGTGATCCTCCTCCCACCATCCGGTCTCCGACAACCTGTTCTTCCACCTGATCTCGGAAGGGAGATGCGGCTGCCAGTAGTCGCCCATCTCCCTGACATCGGCTATCAGGTCCACCAGCTTGTCCAGGTCCGCCTCCCGCAGCGTCCGCAACACGACCTTTTTCCCGACGAGCATCTGATCCTCCTTCCTACTCCTTGTGGCTCTAGCGGGGCTCGCACTGGTTGTGCCGGAGCAGTATAGCATAGGGGAGGCGGATTGAGCAAGGCATGGCTATTGGCTGCGGCTTCAGCCGGTCGGCATGGGTCGAGAGCAGGTCCCCGCATCATAGTGTGGAGGAAACAAGAAACGCGCAGACGTCGTTGGAGGATTCTATCAACGTCTGCGTGGGGTAATACTTGGTCGTGGCCCCAGTTCCCAAGGAGCGGCTAGTGTGAGATGGTCTCCGTGACCGATACCCGGGTAAAGATGCCTCTCTCTGCCAGTTCGTCGAAAAATGGCACAGGATCCAGGGCGACCTCTGGTGCAAAGACACCCTGTCCCTGAACGCGACCTGCGGCCAACCATTGGGCCGCGATCGAGGGGGCCACGCCCGTCGGCAGAGATCCGATGGGCGTCAAGGTTCCCATGCGGTAGGTGCGCGGCTGGCCATCGCTGGTTCCCCGGATCTCGGTGACGATCTCTTTGGTCCAGTGGGTGGGGTCTGCCGGTTCCTGCACAAAGGCGTCCAGGGGCGGGATATAGTCAGCCAGCAGCGTCACCAGCATGTCCCGTGGCTTGACCTGCACGCCCTTGACCTCCACAGGCTCCGTCCCGGCAAAGCCCAGATCGGCCAGCAACTTGACCTTGGCAAATGATTCGGGGCTCATGCCCCAGTAGTTGATCTTGAAGAAACACTCGCGGATGCCCTTGTCTTTGAAGCTGATCGGCAGCGTGGCGACTTCGGAGTGCAACGAGAGATGGCAGCGCAGCATGCCTACCGGCGGCTCGAACCAGTAGTCCTCTTCTCCGGCCAACGGTTCCTCCTCGACGAATTCGCCGTCGCGGTAGACCATGGGAGGCATTACCAGTTCGTCGATGATGGTGGGGATGGCGTAGCCAAAGCGCACATCGTCGCCAGCCAGCGGGAGAATGCCGTCATAGATGCGGATAGACTCTATGGTGTCCAGGCGGTCCGCCGCGTAGCGGGCCTGCACGTTGGGCACCCCAGGTGCGCTGCCCATGCAGAGCACCGCGGTGAGCCCCGCTGCCGCAAACTCGTCGTGCATCTCCAGTTGTTTGCGCGTCAGGTGAAACAGGCCGCCCAGGTCGGTATAGTGCGCCTCAACCTCCAGGCAGGCTCGCATCACCTCCAGGTTGAAATAGTAGTGCACTGCGTTCAGGACGGCGTCAGCCCCGCGCAACGTGTCCACCAGCTTGTCACGATCGGTGACATCGGTGTGGACGATCGAGACCTTGGAGCGACCGTGTGGCAAAAGCTCCACAACCTGGCGGGCCAGCTCCGTATCGCGATCGGCGATCACGACCTGCTGTGGCCCCTCGCTGGCAGCCAGGTCCTTGACGGCGATGCGTCCCATGAGTCCCGCGCCGCCCAGTACAACGATCTTCATCTGAATCTCCTCCCCTAGGCTGTTTCCAGCTCGTCGGCCACCCAGGCCAGGCCCAATTCCTCCAGCTTGGCCCTCGTGGGCCGGCCCTCGCTGTCCCACCCGCACAGGGTATAGTAGGTTGACCGGGCTGAATCCACCTCTTCCTCGGTGACGGCGATGCCGTCCGATGCCCCCCCGTGCAGGGGCTTGAACAGCTTTTGCGGTAGCTTGTCGTCGGCGCTGGTAAATCCCTCGCGGCTGTTAAAGGCGCGCATCATGTTCAGTGCCCGCTCGCCGGCGGTCACCAGTTCCTGCATGCTTACGTCCCAGCCGGTTACTGCGCGCACCATCTCTACCAGTTGTCCGGGGCCGTACAGTTGCCAGGATGGCCCCCATACGAACTGGCATACCCCGATGGTGTTCATCAGGCTGTAAAAGTGCTGGGTGACCATGGAATAGCGCACCTTTTCCTCGTTGAGCACATCGTCCGGCTGCGCATCCACCAGCCCCAGTTCGGCCATGCGGTCGGGATAGTCGCTGTAGGAGGGATCGTGCTCGTGGGATTGGTGATCCGCGCCATAAGGATTGACGGCATAGATGAGGGCCAGGGATCGCTTGACCTCGGGCATATGCGCCGGCAGGGGATTGGCCTTTACTGCCGTGACCAGCGCTTCCGCTTCGGGGCCCAGCTTTTTTGCTGCCTGGGCCATGCCGTCGGCCAGCAGATCGCCCAATCCCTCCCGTCTGGCGACTAGTTCGGTCATGGCGACCATGGCCTCGGCGTTGCCGAAGCGAAGCTCGATCCCGCCGGTGTCCTCTATGGAAAGGATCTCCAGCTCAAAGCAGTCCATGGCCCAGGCGATCGTCGCGCCGGTCGAGATGGTGTCCAGCCCGTACATATTGCAGATCTGGTTGGCCCTTGCTACCGCAGCCAGGTCCGAGATGCCGCAATAGGAGCCAAAAGTGGCCAGGGTCTCGTACTCGGGTCCCCCGTACACCGGATCCACCTGATAGGGCCCATCCGTGATCTCGACGACCCGTTTGCAGCGGACGACACAGGCGTGGCAGGTGTCACGCTCCTTCAGGATCGTGTTGGTCATGGTGACCCCTGAGAGGGACTCGTATCCCTCAAAGACGCCGCTGGCCCAGTTGCGGGTTGGCAGCCCGCCATCCTCGTGCTGGTAGGAAAGCACCTCCGCCGTGCCGTGAAGGCCCATGTCATAGATGTCCGAATCGGGAAAGTTCTTGGCTCCCCACTTGGCCAGTTCGGACAGCGCCTTGCGGTCGGCAACGGGCGGCTTCTTTCTGCCGCGCACGGCGATGGCCTTGAGGTTCTTGGAGCCCATCACCGCGCCCATGCCG